>Ga0102590_1000753_pt1 | contig 61354 bp, 57 predicted proteins | sample AraplaMF_Col_mMF_FD_76859 | JGI IMG/M metagenome (GOLD analysis project Ga0102590, IMG submission 76859) | Arabidopsis root microbial communities from the University of North Carolina, USA - plate scrape MF_Col_mMF | ecosystem: Host-associated > Plants > Roots > Endosphere | place: USA...
GGGCTCGTAATGCTGGCCGGCTCTTACGGCCTGCTGCAATCGATCGGCATTGCGGCCGGTCTCGATGAACGCTTCAAGCCCGCCATCGCCGGCATCGCCCTCATCGCACTGCTTGCGATGCTGCTGCGCATAATTTGGCGCATCGCGCAGCCGGTTACCGCGACACGCCTGGCCGCCGTCGATCTCGGCTCTCCGGCGCGCCTGCCGGAATAGCCCGTCCGGTCCTCCGCAACATCCGGTCACGCCGCCGGGCGTGAGCGCCCATCGCGGCCGGCGCCTGCGGATCAGCCGCATCACGGAACCCAAACCGCCGGCGCTCGTTCAGATTGATCCCGCTGCGGCGGCGTTTCACGGCAGGCGCGATGGCCTGCCTGTCGCAGCGGGAGCCAAGGGAGGACTGAACATGGCCGCAGCCGAGAAAGACCACGTCTACAAGATCCTGGAACTCGTTGGATCGTCCGACACATCGATCGAGGATGCGATCAAGAACGCGATCAGCCGCGCCGCCAAGACCATTCGCGAAATGAAATGGTTCGAGGTGACGCAGACGCGTGGCCACATCGAGAACGGCACGGTCCGTCACTACCAGGTGACGCTACGCGTCGGCTTCACACTGGATGCGTGAGGCGGCTTACCAGGCGTAGCGAACGCTGCCCTTGCCTGCGTAGCTGCGGGTGACGTCCGAGAATTCACCCTCAAATGTCGCCGCCGCGGACCAGCCGTTCACCCAGCTCATGTCCACGGAAGCCGTGGTGAGCCCGGAATCGCGGGCCTGCGCGGCGCCGTTGACGACGAAGCTTGCGCCAGGCAACGCCTGGAAGGTCGCTGCAATCGAACGGTCCGGATTGAAATCGTGCGCCCACGCAAGGCGGCCGCGCAGTGTCAGCACGCCAGCCTGCATGGCGAAGGATTTATCGGTACGCAAGCCAAGCTCGCCGCGGGTGTCCGTGACGTTCCTCGCGGCATAGCGCAAGGCGAAGGCGGCGGATCCGGCAACGGCCTGTTCGGCATAGGCGGGCAGATCCAGCGTCGTGAACTGCAACGCGCCGTAGGGCGTGACGCCGATCCCGCCGATCCATGGCCCGACATGGCGATAGCCGCCCTCGATACGGCCGGAATACGCATTGGCGTCGAACTCGGCGCGCAGGCGATCGGCGCCTGCAATCGTCACAGTGCGATCGGTCGTGATGTCCTGCCAGCCATAGGCCAGCGCCGCCGACAGATAAGCCGGCCCGCTCGTGTGTCGCAGATAGGCGGCGGCCTGGAACAGGTCGGAGCGGCCCGACCCAAGGCCGTTCACACCGAAGCCGGTGCCGCCACCGGCAAGCGCGAAGCCGAGCAACGTGTGCGGTGAGAACAGATAGTCGGCTCCGATCACGGTGCCGGCGATGCGGCTGGTCGCTCCATTCGAGCCGACTACCGCGTTGCCGTCGGTCGACTGCGACCCGCCGAAACCCGCGGCCCACACGCTCCAGCGTTGCGCAAAGGTCTGCGGCCGGGCTTTTGTCATCATCGCGAATGCGTCGGCGCGTTTGGGTACGGCGTAGGCGCTGGCCTGATCCTCCTCGACGAATCCGGCAGCGCCACTGGCCGAACCCGGCCCCCCATCACGCTGCACGGCGGGATCGGTGAGCAGTCCCATGAACTGGCTCATCGCATTGAACGTCGTCTGCTGCGCGCCTGTTGCGGACTCGCCGGAGGCCTGCGTCAGCCCGCCCGCCGTCAGCGTGGCGTAGACCGCGGCGATGCCGCCATTGGCGTTGAAGACATTGGTCAGCGCGTCGCCGACGCGCTGCTGGTTGCCGTTGAGACCGGACGGAATCCCGAAATTCAAGGCCAGGTCGAGATAGACGTCATTGGTGTCGTAGCTCAGGCTGCTGTGGAAATTGGACGGCAGGCTGGTGTTGACGATGGTCGTATTGAAGGTGCCGTTGACGCCGCCGCTCGCAGTCAGAATCATGTACCGCTTCGCAACGTAACTACCGGCGGCGAAATTCGCCGTCACTGTCGCGCCGCCGAGCTGCGCTGCGCCGGTGACGCTCGCATAGGACGCCGTCGACGGATCGAGCTGGACGAGATAGATCGCGCCGGACTGAAAGGCGAGGCTGCCGTTGACCGCCATCGCGCTGCCGGGCGTACCGTTGCCCGGCGCGAACGTGCCGCCGGCATGGACGGTCATTGCGCCGAGCGAGCCATCGCCCGTCAACACACCGCCGTTGACAGTCGTGCCGCCGCTATAGGTGTTGCTCCCCATCACGACCGTGGTCCCGCCCGTCGTCGTCAGGCTCGCGGTGCCGCCAATGCCGTTGACGACACCTCCGCTCGACGTGATCGGCGCGTCGAGGCCACCGTTCCGGAGCGCGCCGCCGGCAAGGTTGACCGTTGCCTGGATCTGCGTCGTGCCGCCGAGATCGAGCGTGCCACCGGACACCGTGGTCGTGCCGGTCGCGGCGCCGAGCGTGCCCGCGCCGGAGAGAAACAAGGTTCCGCCGGAAACGATGGTGCCGCCGCTATAGGTGTTGGCGCCGGAGAGGACGAGCATGCCGGCATAGCCGCTCTGGCCATTGACGACGACGTCGCCCGTACCGGACAACACGCCCGTCAGATTGACCGTATCGCCCGTCTGGACATTGTAGGTCGGATCACCGGTCGCAACGATGTCGTTGCCGACGCTGAAGCTGCCGTTGAAGGTCACGGTGACGCCCGTCGTGCCGCCGTTGAGCGTCAAGGCGCCGCTGCCGAGCGCGCCGCCATTGCCGACGACCAGCGTCGCGCCCTCGTTGATGGTGGTGCCGCCGCTATAGGTGTTGGCGGCCGACAATGTCAGCGTGCCACCATTGCTCTTGGTGATGGCGACACTGCCGCCCTGGTCGGCGGCGTTGGTCCCGCCGCTGGGATTGCTGCCGCCGGAGCCAATATAGTCGGCGATGGTGTCGGCGATCGTCTGGTTGCCGGCGCCGAAGCCGAGCGCGGTCGTGGTGCCGCTGGTGCCCTGAAAGAAGATGCCGGATCCGAAGGCCGAGCCGTTGGTCCCGCCATTGTAGCCGGTGCCGCCCGAGATGCTGCCCGCGGTCTGCGAGAGATCGCCCTGAACGGTCACGGTACCGCCGCTCTGCACGAAGATGGCGCCGCCGGCACCGAGCCCGCCGCCACCGCCCGAAAGGGAACCCGCGTCAATACCGCCACCGTTGCCCGCCCCGAAGCCGCCGGTACCCGCCGTGCCACCGCCCGGCGATAGGCTATATGTGAATCCGCCGCCGCCACCTCCGAAACCGCCGGCCCCGCCGGTTTGAACAGAGCTTGCGGCCGCCGAACCGCCACCTCCGCCATACCCGCCAGCGCCGCCAGTGGCCGATGGCCCTGCATTGGCGGCACCGCCGCCTCCACCGAAGCCGCCAGCACCCCCAACGGTCGGATTCGCGCCGGAGTAGCCACCGCCCCCGCCGCTGGCAAATCCGCCCGCCCCTCCGATTCCATTGCCGCCTCCGTTGGGTGTCCCACCATTGGGGCCGCCACCATCGACAAGGTTCGCGTCGGAGCCGACGAACAGGCCGCCGCCACCGCCTGGAGTTGCGTTTGGAGTGCCGCCGCCTCCCATTCCGCCGCCGCCGCTGGCCCACCCCGAGGTTCCCATGACCACGTTGCCCCCCTTGGCTTGCGTGTTCGAAACCGCGACGTTCGACAGGGTCAGCGCGCCGTTGCTGGAGATAAAGATCGCGCCGCCGAGCCCGGCGCCGGCGCCGGCGCCGACACCCGCCCCGCCCTGCGCCACCGCATTGGCGATCGTGAGATTCTTCAGCGCGACCGAATAGGTCGAGCCGCTGGTGCCGACATCGCCGATGAAGAACGGCCGGTAGGTATTGGCGCCACTGATGGTCGGGTTGTTGCCGTTGCCGTCGATGGTGATGTTCTTGGTGATGACCGGCAGCTCACTCAGGAGCGTGATGGTACCGCTGACCTGAAACAGGATGGTGTCGCCGCTCGTGGCGCTGGTGATGGCCGTCCGCAGGCTGCCGGCGCCGCTGTCGGCCGTGGAGGTCACCACCAGCGTTGCAGCGCGTGCCGCGCCGGGCAGGCCGAGCGTCATTGCCGTGACGGCGATGCCGGCGAGGACCTCCCGCCGCCGGACGGCAAGCCGGGACTTCGTCGGTCCAATCAAAAGGACGAGCGGTGGTCGCAATCTGATTGTCATGACGTGCCTCGGACGCGAACCTTGCCGCAAGCATTCGCGCGGTAGGCCGGGATTTCGAGATGCTCGTTAGCAGACCGGCCAGCTGCGCGATGCGCCCGCTGTCTCAGCCTTTGATTTCGTCGAACACTAATGCGCGCACGGCACATCGGCGCTGCGTTCGCGCGAAGTCCGCTGCATCCCGTGAACTCGCTTGCGCACCGATTTCCAAACGATTACATCCCGGGAAGATGCTGGTGCACCGCCGGTTCTGAAACGTCGGGTTGAAGCGGTGCGGCTGCATCGTGGGGTGATGTGGACGGAACGGCGTTGAGCGAAAGCATGGTGGCGGACGACCCCGAACGCGGGGCGCGTGCGCTTGCCCAGTTACAAGTCATGACGGCCGACATCTGCGATGTCATCCCTCACACCGCAGCAGGCGATTTCCACACCACCACGACCACGATGATGGCCGGCAACGCTTTACTGGTCGAGACCGCCGTCACCGACCTGGAATACGACCGAACCCCCGCGCACATCGCCCGCGGCGGCCTCGATCACTATCACATCACGCTCTGCGTCGCCGGCGAGATGCGGTTCAGCTCCGGTCGTCGAGACGTGACGGCGCGGCCCGGCGACATCTGCCTGCTCGACATGGCCCAACCGAACCGGACGGTGCTACGCGCCGCCGGCGGCCGCACTCGCTTGATAGCGATCATCCTGCAACGCGCCATGCTGGCGCCGCGGCTCGCGCATCCAGACTCGGCCACGGCAACCCTGCTGCCGTCCGACCACCCGCATGCCCGCCTGATCGCCAGCCATTTTGCTGCGCTTGGCCTGCCACCGGGTCCCGAGGATGGCAACGTCGAGGCGACGGTCGAGGCGATCGCCGATCTCGTGGCCGCAGCCGCCGGCGGGACGGCCGACATCCTGGCGGGCGTCGAGCGAGCTGAGCGGCATCTTTATCTTGCAATGATCAAGCGCCGCATCGCGGACAACCTTCAGACCGACGCGCTCACTGCGGACGAGCTGTGCCGTCACTTCCGGATCTCGCGCGCGACCCTCTACCGGCTGTTCGAGGCCGATGGCGGGCTTGCGCATTACGTTCGCGAGCAGCGGCTCAATCTTGCCTTCCGCGAGCTGATTGCTCCATCAGCACACGACATGCGGCTGATCGACCTCGCCATCGGCATGCGCTTCAGCAGCGACTCGACCTTCATCCGCGCATTCCGCCGCAAGTTCGGGCTGACACCGGGCGAGCTCCGCGAGCTGGCCGACAATTGGCTCCGCGAAACCGGCGCGGTCCCCGCCGTCGACACCGTGCTGCATCAGCTGGCCCGCCGCAGTACGTCGCAACCGCGATAGCGGACGTCAGGCGAGATGACACGCCACGAAATGCCCGCCCGCGCCCTCTCTCAGCTCCGGCGCGCTCTCCGAGCAGCGCGGCTGGGCAATCGGGCAGCGGGTGTGGAAGTGGCAGCCTGACGGCGGCTTCATCGGGCTCGGCACGTCGCCCTTGAGACGGATGCGCTCGCGCTTGAGCTTGGGATCCGGCACCGGCACCGCCGACAACAGCGCCCTGGTGTAGGGATGCTGCGGATTGCGGTAGAGATCGCTCGCCTTCGCCAACTCGACGATGCGGCCGAGATACATCACCGCGACCCGGTCGGAGATGTGCTCGACCACCGAGAGGTCGTGCGCGACGAAGAGATAGGTGAGGTTCAGCTCGGCCTGCAGATCCTCCAAGAGGTTGATGACCTGCGCCTGGATCGACACGTCGAGCGCGGAGACCGGCTCGTCGCAGACGATCAGCTTCGGCTCGACCGCAAGCGCGCGCGCGATCACGATGCGCTGGCGCTGGCCGCCGGAGAATTCGTGCGGATAACGACGCATGTGCTCGGCCTTGAGCCCGACCTTGACCAGCAGGCTCGCGACGCGCTCCTCGCGCTCCCTGGCGTTGGCGCCGAGATTGTGAATGATGAGCGCCTCGCCGAGGATCGCGCCGACCGTCATGCGCGGATTGAGCGAGGCGAACGGATCCTGGAACACCAGCTGCATGTTCCGCCGCATCGCGCGCAGATCGTTGCCGCTGAGCTGGCGCACGTCCTGACCGTCGAAGGTGACCTCGCCGTCGGTCGGCTCGATCAGGCGCAGCACGCAACGTCCCGTCGTCGACTTGCCGCAGCCGGACTCGCCGACGAGGCCGAGCGTCTCGCCGCGGTTGACCGAGAACGAGACCCCGTCGACCGCATAGACACTGCCGACCTGGCGCGACAACAGGCCGCCAAGCACGGGGAAATATTTCTTCAGGCCGCTGACGCGGAGCAAGGGCTCGGTCATGCCGTGCCTCCCAACTGCGTATCGCCGAGATGGCATGCCATGCGGTGGCCGGGTGCGATCTCGCGCAGCAACGGCTCCCTCTCGGTGCAGACGTTCATGGCAAACTTGCAGCGCGGGGCGAAGCGGCAGCCGACCGGCGGGTTGATCAGGATCGGCACCGAGCCGCCGATCGCCTCGAGGCGCGTCTTGTGCTCGCTGTCGAGATCGATGCGCGGGATCGAGCGAATCAGGCCCTGCGTATAGGGATGGCCGGGATGGCCGAAGAGGTCGTCGACATCCGCCTCCTCCACCACCTTGCCGGCATACATCACGACGACGCGTTGCGCGGTCTCGGCGACGACGCCCATGGCATGGGTGATCAGCATCACCGCCATGCCGAAGCGTTCCTTCATGTCCTGCAGGAGGTCGAGGATCTGCGCCTGGATGGTGACGTCGAGCGCCGTGGTGGGCTCGTCCGCGATGATCAGCTTCGGCTTGCAGGCGAGCGCCATCGCGATCATCACGCGCTGGCGCATGCCGCCGGAGAACTGGTGCGGATAGTTGTGAACCCGGCCTTCGGCGTTGGGGATCTGCACCAGCTTGAGCATCTCGATGGTACGCTCGAGCGCCTGCTTTCTGGTGACGTTCTCGTGGCGGCGCAGGCTCTCGGCGATCTGTTCGCCGACGGTGAGCACGGGATTGAGCGAGGTCATCGGTTCCTGGAAGATGAATCCGATCTCCTTGGCCCTGATCTCGTCGAGCTGGTTGCTCGTCAGAGGCACGAGATCGCGGCCCTCGAAGATGATCTGGCCGGCCGCGATGCGGCCCGGCGGCATCGCGATCAGCTTCAGGATCGACATCGCGGTGACGGTCTTGCCGCAACCGGACTCGCCGACGACGCAGAGCGTCTCGCCGCGGTTGATGGAGATGTCGACGCCGTCGACGGCCTGCAGGATGCCGTCGTCAGTCGAGAAGTGGGTTTTCAGCCCTTTGATTTCGAGCAGCGGCGCCATCAGATCACCCGTCGCGCATCGAGCGCGTCACGCAGGCCGTCGCCGATGAAGTTGATCGCGACCACCGCGATGAAGATCGCGCCGCCCGGAAACAGCGCCCAGTGCGGGCCGATGTCGAGAAAATCCTTGGCGTCGTACAGCAGCCGGCCCCAGGTCGGGGTATCCGGCGGAAAGCCGAGGCCGAGGAACGACAACGTGGATTCGGCGATGATGGCCGCGGCAACGTCGATGGTCCCGGCGATGATCACCGGACCGAGCGCGTTGGGCAGGATGTGCTTCACCACTTGCCGCACGGGGCTGGCCCCGAGCGCACGCGCGGCCTCGACGAACTCCTTCTCGCGGATCGACAGGAACTGCGCACGCACGAGGCGGGCGACCGGCATCCAGCGCAAACCGCCGATGACGAGCACGATCAGGATGAAGATGCCGCCTTCAGGGCCAAACGCCTGCTTCAGCCCGTCGCGGAAGAGGTAGATCAGCAGCAGCAGCAACGGCAGTTGCGGCAGCGACAGGAAGAGGTCGGTGAGCCACATCAGGCCGTGGCCGAGCGCGCCGCGCGACATTCCGGCGAGCGAGCCGACCAGCGTGCCGATGATGACGGAGACCAGCATCGCGGCGAGCCCGACCGCGAGCGAGATCCGCCCGCCATAGATCATGCGTGCCAGAATGTCCTGGCCGAGATCGTCGGTGCCGAAAGGATGTGCGAGCGACGGCCCCTGCATGCCCGCCACGATATCGATGTCGTCGATCTTGACGCGCCAGATGAAGGGCCCGACCACGACGGCCAGGATGAGGATGAGGAGCAGGAAAGCACTGACGACCGCGAGCTTGTGGCGGCTGTAACGCCGCCACGTCTCTCGCCAGGGCGAGTAGGTACGCCGCTCAGCGGAGGGAGATGCGAGGGTCAAGCCAGCCATACAGGACGTCCGCGATGAGATTGAAGAGGACCACCAGGCACGCGAAGACGAAAGTAACGGCCATCACCACCGGCGTGTCGTTGGACAGGATAGAGGAGATCAGCAGCGAGCCGATGCCGGGGATGCGGAAGATCTGCTCGGTGACGATGGCGCCGCCGAATACCGCAGGCATCTGCAGCGCAATCAGCGTCACCACCGGAATCATGGCGTTGCGCATGACATGCTTGACGATGACCTTGGCCTGGCCGAGTCCCTTGGCACGCGCCGTGGTGACATAGTCGAGCCGGATCACGTCGAGCATCGCCGAGCGCACGAAGCGCGTCATCGACGCAGCCTGGAACAGGCCCAGCACCGCCACCGGCATGATTGCCTGCCGGATCATCTCGAGCACCCAATGGATGCCGGTGCCCTTGATGTCGGTCGTATAGACGAAGGGCAGCCAGTCGAGCGTGACCGAGAAGATCAGGATGAACAGGATGCCGGTGAAGAAGGTCGGCAGCGAGAAGCCGACGAAGGCGAGCGTGTTCGCGACCTGGTCGAACAGCGAATAGGGCTTCGTCGCCGCATAGACGCCGACTGGAATCGCGATCAGAAGCGCCAGAATCTGCGCCGAGCCGATCACGTAGAGGGTCGCCGGCAAGCGCTGGAGGATCAGCGTGTCGACGTCCATTCGGCTGACGAAGGAGAAACCCCAGTCGCCGTGCAGCATGGCGTTGAGCCAGTGCAGGTAACGGAGGTAGATCGGATCGTCGAGGCCGAACTTGGCCCGGAGCGCCGCCTGCACTTCGGGCGGCACGTTCGGATTGGTCGCCAATTCCCCAAAGGGATCGCCTGGCGCGAGCGCCAGGACGACGAACAGCACGACCGAGATTCCGAGCAAGCTCGGAATCGCGATCATCAGGCGACGCAGGACGTACTGACTCATGAGGGAGGATCCCGTCTAGAGTTGGGGGATCATTCCTCGCGGTACCAGTCGAACAGGTTGTCGGTTTCGTTGGCCCAGCCCGAGATCACCGGCCGCAACGTGTTCGCGGAGGCCTCCACCTTCAGACGATGCATCGCCGGGATGAAGACGGTGTCCTGCCACATCAGGTCGTTGCACTTGATGTAGAGGGCCGCACGCTTGACCGGATCCATTTCGGCATCGGCAGCGTCGATCGCCGCGTCATAGTCCTTGTTGGTCCAGCGCGTGAAGTTCGTGCCCTGCCACTTGTTCTCCTTGCTGGCGATGTAGCGCGAATGATAGCGGCGCATGTGCTGCGACGGATCCGGCTGGCTCAGCGGAATCTGGAACATTTCGAGGTCGGCATAGAACTTCGGATAGGTGTCGGGGTTGGCGACGTCCGAGGAGAAGAACACGGAGGCGACGACCGATTTCAGCTCGACGTCGATGCCGGCCTTCTGGCAGGCCTGCTTGACGATCGCCTGGGTTTTCTGACGCGGACCGTTGATCGAGGTCTGGTAGAGCAGCTTCAGCTTCTTACCGTCCTTCTCGCGGATGCCGTCGGCGCCGGGCTTCCAGCCGGCGTCGTCGAGCAGCTTCGAGGCTTTCTCGATGTTGAACTCCCAGGTGGTGTTCTTGGAGACGAACTTCTCGGGGCCGTTGAGGAAGTTGGCAGTGGTGCGGCCGGCGCGGCCGTAGATCGCCTTCTTGATGGAATCGCGGTCGACCAGCATCGACAATGCCTTGCGCACCGCCGGATCGGAGAACAGCGGATGCTTGGTCTTCATCGAGGAGCGTTCGCCATCAACCTCGGTGTTCGGGTCGGAGAAGTTCAGCGCGATGAACTCGGTGTCGCCGCCCACGGCGTAGATGGTCTTGCCCTTGCCGCCCTTCTCCAGGCGCAGCAGCACGTCGTCCTCGACCTGGATGTTCCACCCGAAATCGTATTCGCCGGTCTGGATCACCGCGCGCGCCGCCGAGACCGCGTCGCCGCCGCCCTTCATCTCGATCGAATCGAAATAGGGACGGTTCGCCATGTGGTAGTCGGGATTGATCACGCCGCGGATGAGATCGCCGGGCTTGAACTCGACGAACTTGTAGGGACCGGTGCCCACCGGCGCGAGATTGGCCGGGGCGTCGCGGGATTTCGAGCCGATATAGTCGGCGAATTGATGCTTCGGCAGGATCTGGCCGGCGCCGGCGCCGACGAACGCATCGGCCCAGAACGGAGTCGGCTTCGGGAAGGTGATCTTGACGGTGAGGTCGTCGATCTTCTCGACCTTGAGGTCGCGATAGGTGCCGCTGGTGACGGTCGCGGTTGCCGGGTCCTTGGTGTATTCCCAGGTGAAGACGACGTCGTCGGCCGAGAACGGCTTGCCGTCGTGCCATTTCACGCCGGGCTTCAGCTTCCATGTCACCGATGTACCGTCGGCGGCGAGCAGGCCGTTCTGGACCGAGGGGATTTCGGCCGCCAGCACCAGCTTCATGTTGCCATCGGGATCCCAGCAGGCGAGCGGCTCATAGAACAGGCGCGAGCCGTCCTGGTCCTTGGTGCCGGTGGCGAAATGCGGATTGAGCAACGTCGGACCCTGCCACCACAGCAGCTTCAAGGCGCCGCCGCCGCCGCGCTTGGTCGGCTTGTAGGCAGACGGGCCCTCGGCCATCGCGACTCCGCCCAAGGCAAGCAGTTGGTAGGCCGCGGGCGCGGCGAGGCCGACGGCGGCCAGGCGCTGGATGAAGGCGCGGCGATTCATACGCCCGTCCTTCACGTCACCGATCATCGAACGCAGTTCTTTATCCAGCATGGTTGTCCCCCGTCTGGTTCCCGTTTTTGGATGCAGGCGGCCGCGGGGCGGCCGCCGGGTTATGTCTGGCGGTAGATGGCACACCGAATAGGGTGCACGTCAACTGGGACCGTGTGTATGCAAACGGTCTTCTGGCTGTCCGTTGGGCAAAACCATGTTCCGCAGCCCAAGCGTTCGGCAATCCGGCGTCAAAACGCGCCGGAATCCGCGCTGCACTGCGGAAAATTTGTTCGTCGCATCAGACAAAGTATCGAGGCGAATTCTACGCCACGGACATGGTCAGCGGCGGCTCGACGTGTTCTGGGAGCGGACAGACATAAGGCGTCCTGGCGGTCCGCTTTTTCAGGTCCGCCTTCGCGGCCTTGATCAGCTCCGGATCCGTCAACGCCTTGATGCCGATACCGGCCATCGCCTTGGCGGCCTGCACCATGGCCTTGTGGGCGTGTCCGCTCTTGCCCTGCGCCACCACCTGCCAGGTGTGGAAGGGCGTGCCGATTGCAACCGTGGGTGCGTGAACCTGCACGGTCGGCACCACCCAGCTGACATCGCCGACATCGGTCGAGCCGACCAGCGGGTTGCGCTTGGCATCGAGCGGCACCAGGAAGTCGGCCAGCGGCCGATCGGTCGGCTCCATCCCGATCGCGTAGTAGACCGACTCGATATCCTTGTCGCTGAGCGTTGCGCGAATCTGGTTCGCGAAGCTCTTGTCCGCGTCGTCGAAATGCGGCGGTCCGAGCTCTTCCATGACCCGATGCAACGCCTGCTCCAGCGGCGTGTTCGGCAGGATGTTGGAGACCGCGGAGATGATCTTCATCTCGACCTTGGTCTCGGTCATCAGCGCCGCCCCCTCCGCGATCTTGCTGACGCGACCGACCAGCTCGTTCATGCCGGGCAGATCGCGGGCGCGGATCGAGTAGCGGACGCGTGCATGCGCCTGCACCACGTTCGGGGCAATGCCGCCGGTATCGAGCAGCGCATAGTGCACACGCGCGTCGCTCGGCATGTGCTCGCGCATGTAATTCACGCCGACATTCATCAACTCGACCGCATCGAGCGCGGAACGGCCGAGATGGGGCGAGGCCGCCGCATGCGAGGTTCGTCCGGTGAAGATGAAGTCTGCGCGGGTATTTGCGAGCGAGGGCGTCACGGCCACTTCCCAGAAGCTGTGCGGATGCCAGGTGATGGCGATGTCGGCGTCCTCGAACGCGCCGGAGCGCACCATGAAGGCCTTTGCCGCGCCGCCTTCTTCCGCCGGGCAGCCGTAATAGCGCACGCGGCCCGGCACCTTGTTCTCGGCGAGCCAGTCCTTCACCGCAGTCGCGGCCAGCAGCGCCGCGGACCCAAGCAGATTGTGGCCGCAGCCATGGCCGTGGCCACCCGCCTCGGTCGGCCGATGCTCGGCGACGCCGGCCTCCTGGCTGAGGCCCGGCAGCGCGTCATATTCGCCCATGAAGGCGATGACCGGCCCGCCCTCGCCCCATTCCCCCATCAGCGCGGTCGGGATGCCGGCGACGTTCTCGGTGATGCGGAAACCCTGGTGGCGCAGCTCGGCGAGATGCTCGGCGGCGGAACGCGCCTCAGTGTAGCACACCTCCGGCATGCCCCAGACCTTGTCGCTGAGGTCGATGAAACGCGCCTTGATCGTGTCGACGCCACGCCAGATGTCGCTGCGGTTATCCATTGCTTCGGTCCGTGATCTCTTGGTCAAACGAAGCGACAATCGGTAGCAGCTTCATTGCACTCCGCCTAGCATTTCGCGGGACAGCAGCCATGCGACTGGGGCCGGAATAAGCAGCCGGCCTGCGTCCTGCGCAGCTACCGCTTCTGTACCTTGCGAAGATTTCACGCGACCTTCTCCGGAATAGTTGGGGAACGAGGCTTTCAAGACGGCCTGCTCCGGCCTAAATTATGCGTGCTTCGCGCGTCGTTCCGCCAGCCACGTCGGAGCCGATGCACCCAGCCAGGAGAACTCCATGCCCGCTTTGACCGAATGGAGAGTGCCGCCGGCCAATCAGCCGCGTGCGAGCGACTACGGTTTCGATCTCGACCGCGCGCTCGCATCCGTCGTCGGCCTGCATGCCATCATCCCGCCGGACGCTTTCAGCGCCGAGACGCTGGGCACCGAACGCGCCGGCAACGGCGTCGTGATCGACGACGGGCTGGTGCTCACCATCGGCTATCTCATCACCGAGGCGGAATCGGTGTGGCTGCACCTCGCCGACGGGCGCGTCGTCGAAGGACATGCGCTCGGCTTCGATTCCGTCACCGGCTTCGGTCTCGTGCAGGCGCTCGGTGAGCTCGACGTCGAGCCTTTGCCGCTGGGCACTTCTGCCGAGACCCGGCTCGGCGACCGCGTCGTGGTCGGCGGCGCCGGCGGGCGCACGCGCTCGGTCGCGAGCCAGATCGTGGCCAAGCAGGAGTTCGCCGGCTACTGGGAGTATCTGCTGGACGAGGCCATCTTCACCCATCCGGCACACCCGAACTGGGGCGGCACGGCGCTGCTCAACGAGCGCGGCGAGCTGATCGGCATCGGCTCGCTTCAGCTCGAGCGCGAACGCGACGGCAAGGCCGAGCACGTCAACATGATCGTGCCGATCGACCTGTTGAAGCCAGTTCTCGACGATTTGCGCAAGTTCGGCCGCGTCAACAAGCCGGCGCGGCCCTGGCTCGGACTTTACTCGACCGAGATCGACAATCGTGTCGTTGTGATCGGCATCTCCGCCAACGGCCCCGCGGCGCGCGCCGAGCTGAAGACCGGCGACGTCATTCTTGCCGTGGACGGCGAGAAGGTCACGAGCCAGACCGACTTCTACAAGAAAATGTGGGGGCTCGGCGCCGCCGGCGTCGACGTGCCGCTCACCGTACACCATGAAGGCGTCACCTTCGACGTCGCGGTGACGTCGACCGACCGCTTCAAGCTGTTGAAGGCGCCGAAGCTGCACTGATCTACGCGTGTGAGGAAGCTGCCAAGGAAAGCCGCAATGAGCGAGGCCGTGATCGACGACATCGTGGCCGTGCTGCCGCCGCTCCTCAATGCGCTGGAAGCGCTCGGCTTCTTCCAGCGGCATCTCCATCCCCCGGCCTTCGCCTCTGTCATGAATGAGATCGGAGCGCCAGACGAGGCGCTGCAATCCGCACGCGCGTCGATCGGCGAATGGCCCGAACAATTCGCCGGCCTGCGCAGTCGGCTCGATGCGGCCTGCGACGAGACCCTCGCAGCCTTTGCCGGCATCCGCGAGGTCGAGCGCGGCAATGGCGATCTCGTCGCGGTCTTCCGAGCGCTGCGCCATGTGCCTCGCGCGCAGGAGGCTCTGTACCCGCTGGCAGCACAGTATCCGCCCGTGAGCAGCTTTTTCCTCAACGCAGCCAATCGGGAAAATGAAGACTTGTTATCGCGACTGGAGGTCGGCGCGGGCGAGCACACCGGCATCTTCCACGACCACAACGAGCCCGGCAGCCGCGGCGGCTTCTCGGTCTATGTTCCCGAATATTATTCGCCGGAACGCGCCATGCCGCTGGTGATGGCGCTGCATGGCGGCAGCGGCAACGGCCGCGGTTTTCTCTGGAGCTGGCTGCGCGATGCGCGCAGTCTCGGCGCGATCCTGGTGGCGCCCACCGCGACCGGACCGACCTGGGCACTGATGGGCGATGATACCGACACGCCCAATCTCATGCGTATTCTCGAAACCGTCCGCAGCCGCTGGACCATCGACGCCTCGCGCATGCTGCTGACCGGCATGAGCGACGGCGGCACCTTTAGCTACGTCAGCGGGCTCGACGGCGCCTCGCCCTTCAGCCATCTCGCACCGGTCTCGGCAACCTTCCATCCGCTGATGGCAGAGATGGCCGACGCCACGCGCCTGCAGGGCCTGCCTGTCTTCATCACCCATGGCAAGCTCGACTGGATGTTTCCGGTGCAGACCGCGCGGCAGACCCAGGCGGCGCTGTCGGCTGCCGGCGCCGACATCGTCTATCGCGAGATCGACGATCTCAGCCACACCTATCCGCGCGAGATCAATGCGGAGCTGGTGGCATGGCTGAACGGAGGATGAACGACCCTTCCTTACCTGCGCCGCACTGCCGCGGAACCATCGTTAGGGGCCGACGTTATCGCCGGTCATTGGAGGTTAGCCATGCGGATGTTTCTGGGAATGATTTTGGGCGCGCTGCTGCTCGGCTGCGGCGTTTATGTCTATGACTCCATGCAGACGTCGTCCGTTGCTAACGGTGAGGTCGCGACCAGCAATCGCACCATCGTGAACTGGGATGTCGCCAAGGCCGATTGGGATCTGCTGCGCGATCGCGCGCACAGGGACTGGGTGCGCATCTCGTCGAAGTAGTTCGATCGACAAAGTCTGAACAGGGCGCCGTCGCGGATCCGCGGCGGCGCTTTTGTCTTGACTGCGAACGGCGCGGTACGCCTCAGTTCATCTTGGCCTTGCGGGCGTCGGCGATGACCTGCTCGAATTCCTTCATGCTGAGCACGCCCGGCACGCGGTACTTCCCGACGATGAACGCCGGCGTGCCACGGAAGCCGAAGGCTTCGGCCTGCTCGTTGTTGCGCTTGAGGACGGCATCGATGTCGCTGGCGTGATCGGTCAGGTCACGCTTGAGGCGGTCCATGTCGACGCCGGCCGCCGCGAGCAGCTCGTTGATGCGTGGCTCGGTCAGACGCGAGCTGACGCCCATCATGGCGTCGTGGGCCTGATGGTACTTGTCCTGGAATTTGGCCGCGAGCGCGATCCGCGCGGCCGTGACCGAGACCGGCCCGAGGATCGGCCAATCCTTCATCACCAGCCTGACCTTGCCGTCGTCCTGGACGACCTGGCGCAGCTCCGGCTCGAGCTTGCGGCAATAGGGGCAGTTGTAGTCGGACCATTCGATGATGCTGATGTTGCCGTCGGGATTACCGGCGACGGGAACGCCGGGATCGCGCAGCACTTTTGCTTCGGTCAACACTTCGTCATCGTCGGCGGCCGCACGTGCCAGACTGATATTGCCCACCGCGAGAGCGCCCGCCCCGATCAGCGTCAACGCCCTGCGGCGCGTCGGCACAAGGCCCTTATTCCTGAATCCAGCCATATCTCGTCCCATTTCAGTCCCATCGCCGGAATTACGGCTCAGGACCGGGAATTGTTACCTTCTATATAGAGTGTCGCGGAGGTCATGTCATCGCACCAGCAGCGTGACCGCCAGCGGCACCAGAAACGAGGTCACCAAGGCGTTCAGGCTCATGGCGATGCCGGAGAAAACGCCGGCGATCTCGTCGACCTGGAACGCACGCGCGGTACCGATTCCGTGCGCGGCAAGGCCAGCGGCAAAGCCACGGGCGCGGTAATCGGTAACGCCGGTGCGGTTCATCAGGGGCGTGACGATGATCGCACCCATGATGCCGGTGAAGATGACCGCGACTGCTGCCAGCGAGGGATCCGCATGCAGCGATTCGGCGATGCCCATGGCAACCCCGGCCGTGACCGATTTCGGTGCCAGCGACAGCACCACCTCGCGCGGCAGGCCGGCGAGCTCGGCCAGCAGCACGACCGACACCACGGCCGTGACCGATCCCGCGATCAGCGCCACCAGCATCGGCACGATGGATGACACCACGCGCTTGCGATTCTCGTAGAGGGGCACGGCGAGCGCGACGGTGGCGGGCCCCAGCAGGAAGTGCACGAACTGCGCCCCGGCGAAATAGGTGGTGTAGGAGGTGCCGGTCAGGAGCAGGAACGCGCCGATGACCCACATCGCATGCAGCACGGGATTGGCCAGCGGATGGCGACGCGTCCGCAGCGACACCGCGTCCGTGCTCGCATAGACCAGTAGCGTCACCGTCAGCCAGAGCAGCGGCGACTGCGAGAGATAGACCCAGAGCGAGAATGGATTGTCGCTCATCGCACATCCTGTTGCTTCATCAGGCGGCTGACGAGACGGAAGGTCAGCACGGTCGCGAGCAGCGTGACGACCACCGAGAGCGCGAGCACCAGGACGATGGCGATGCCGTGGGACGCGAGCAGGTCCAGCTTCTGCACCACACCGACGCCGGCCGGCACGAACAGCAGCGACAGATGCGCCAGCAAGCCCTTGCTTGCCGTCTCGACGCCGTTGTTGTCCAACGGCCCGAGCGCGAGCCACTTGAGGCGGTCGCGGACGAGCAGCAGGATCAGGAGCAACAGGAGACCGAGCACGGGGCCCGGCAACGGCAGACCGAGACCGCGCGCGACGGCTTCACCGATCAACTGGCAGAGCAGGATGAGGCCGAGGCTGGCAAGCATGACCGGCGCATCAAGAGATGTGTCGGTCATGCTTGTCAATCGCCGTGCACCGCATGTCGTGCAGGCACTGCCACGGATAGACCGTGCCGCGACAGGTCGCCTTCTGAACTTCGCAATGGCTGCGTGCGCTTTTCCGCCGTTTGATTTGCGTATCCGGCCTGCACCGCGCTAGCAATACGGCACCGTATCAAGAGCCGGTGAGGTTTGCTTATGAGCGATGGCAAGGGCGACGTCTGGGTCGAGGCAGGGTTTGGCGAACTCGCCCGCTCGGGGGTCGAGGGCGTGCGGGTCGAGGTACTCGCCAAGAACCTCGGCGTCACCAAGGGCGGCTTCTACCGGCGCTTCGCCGATCGCGCCGCGCTGCTCGGCGCCATGCTGGAATGCTGGCGCGACGGGCGCGTAGCGGCGATCGCACATCAGACGAGCCTCGACGGACAAGAGCCCCGCGAGCGGCTGAAGGCGGTGATCCAGCTCTATTCCGAGCGGCTGAATCCGGAGGGCATGGCGGTCGAGCTCGCGATCCGGCAATGGGCCCGCTCGGACGAGAACGCCGCCGCGGCGGTGGCGAGCGTGGATGCGGCGCGGCTCAAGCACGTCGCAGAACTCTATCGCGCGACAGGCCTTGCGGCCGAGGAGGCCGAGGCGCAGGCCTTTTTGTTCTACTGCTTCATCTTCGGCCAGAGCCTGCTGTTCGTCGAGCGCGGTCCGCGGAAGCGATCGCAGCTCGTGGCGAAATCGGCCGAGAAGCTGCTGGCTTGAGCAAAATGGCCGGAGCTGTGCTCCGGCCATCGCATCAGGTCAAAGCTCAGGCGGCGCCCTTCAGCTTCTTGTTGCACTCGCTGTAATAGCCGCCGCCCTTCTCGATCCACTTCATGCCGCCATTGCCGTTGGTGGTCTTGTTGGCGTTGTACTGGTCGACGCAGGTGTGGAGACGCGCCTTGCCGGCGGTCTCCTTGGCGTATTTCGGATCCACCGCGTTCGGATAGATCGCAGGTCCGGCCGGCAGGGTCGGGGCAGCAGCGGGAGCCGCCTCCTTCTTCGCCTGCTTCGGCTCGGCAGGAGCGGCGGGCGCAGCCGGAGCCGCCGCGGTCGGCGCAGCAGCAGGCGTCGCGTCCGCGCCGCACTGGGCCTTGCGGAAGTCATTCCACTTCGTGGTGCCGAGCGAGCCGTCCTTCTTGGCGGCCTGATATTTCGCGCTGCACTCCTGCGAAGTCAGCGCCTGCGCCGGCGCACTCGCCACCAGCGCGGCAAAACCCGACAGCGCAACTGCACACAACAATCTGGATTGGATGGTCATCCCTGGGTCTCCTCCTTGGTCTTTCCCGACGGGAAGTGAAGGATTGCTATCCTAGCGTGCGGCAGGCCTGCGACAAGGAAGTGATGACTGCTGCCGCCAAAATATAGTGATCGCGGCGTTCAGGTTATTCATGTCGCGTTCAGCAACCCAGGCCGACGGTCCAAGCCCTTCGCCATTCTCGCAAGACAGAGTGCAACATCATGACCTTCACGTCTCGCCTCGCCGCCGTCGCCATCGCCTCCCTACTTGCCACCGGCGCCGCCTATGCGCAGACCGCCGCGCCGGCCGCCAAGACCGACGCGGCAACCACCGCCGACAAGAAGGTAACGAAGGAACGCACGGCCGAATCGCTCGAGTGCTCCAAGCAGGCGGACGCAAAGGGACTGAAGGGCAAGGAGCGCAAGAAATTCCGCCGCGATTGCAAGAGGGACGCGAAGGCCGGCACCACCGCGCCCGCCGCCCCCCCTGCGCCCGCCGCCGACAAGAAGTAAATCCGTCACAGGCCGCTCGCGAACATCTGCGAGAGGCGCACGCATTGCGGCATGACAAGCCTGCAATTGTGCGCCTCTCGCTGATTTGCGATAAGGTGGCGTGAAGCAGATCGCCGCCTCCCTGACTTTCGAATGGCTGAGCCGTGCCGAGATTTTGAGCACGGTGGAAACGCTCGTCATCGGTACCGCCGGCGGCCTCGCCTTTCACGTCGCCGGCCTCCCCGGCGGACTGATCTCGGGCTCGATGATCGCGGTCGGGATTGCCGCGATCGCCGGACGCAAGCTCTCGCTGCCGCCGATCCTGACCCAGACCGTGCTGGTGCTGCTCGGCATTTCGTTAGGATCGGTCGTCTCGCGTCACCTGATCCAGCAGGTCAGCGCCTATCCCCTCACCATCGGCCTGCTCGCGCTCGCCACCTTCTGCTCGACCTTCGGCTCGAGCTATTACCTGCAGCGCGTCCATGGCTGGGACCGCACCTCCGCCTTCCTCGCCGGCAGCCCCGGCGCGCTGTCGCAGATCACGATCCTGGCGGTCGAGCGCGGCGCCGACCTCCCGGGTATCGCGGTGGTGCAGACCATGCGCGTCATCATCCTCACCGCGGCGCTGCCGATGGTGCTGGCGTTCGCGGGCGTCGCGCCCTCCGCGGCCCCGTCGCTGACGACGGCGACTGCCTCGCCGCTCGACCTCCTGGCGCTCGTCGCGGCCTCGGTGGCAGCGGCACTCCTGCTGCGGCTGGTCAGGTTTCCGGCCAGCTGGATGTTCGGCGCGATGATCGCCTCCAGCGTGCTGCATGGCGCGGACTGGGTCGAGGGCGGCCTGCCGAACTGGGTGCGGGGCGTGGCGCTGATCGGCATCGGCGCGCTGATCGGGAGCCGGTTCGCGCGGATGCGGATCAAGACGCTCGCCGGCCACATCAACGCGGCGCTGGGCTCGTTTGCGGTGGCGATCGCCGTCTCCGCGGTCTTTGTCGGCATCGTGGCGCTCACCACGCAGGTGAAATTCTCCGACGTCGTCGTCGCCTTCGCGCCGGGCGCGATGGACGCCATGCTGGCGCTGGCGCTGACCCTGCACATCGACCCGATCTTCGTCGGCGCCCATCATCTGTCGCGCTTCGTGTTCGTGACGATCGCGACGCCGGGCATCGTGCACCTGTTCGGGCGCACGCAGGACGATGTGGACGATTAACTAACGCTTCGCCGTCGCCGCGAATCCCCAGGCGGCGATCGCGGCCATCAGCAGCGAGATCAGCACGTTGTAGCCGGCGAGCGAGAGGCCGAGGAAGCGCCACTGCACCTCGTCGCAGCGCACCACCTTCACGGTATCGAGCTTCGACAGCAGGTCGGCGGCACTGCCGAGATTGACGACGGGGCCGGAGCAATCGGTCGGGCCTTTCCAGAGGCCCCATTCGACGCCGGAGTGATAGGTGCCGAGCCCGGCATTGGCGAGCGTCGCCAGCGCGAGGATCGCGAGCCCCGCGAGCAGCAGCGGCCGCGGCGCGCCGCCCCGCGCCGCAAGCGCCACGAGCGCGCCAAGCGGGATGGCGAGGTAATAGGCGTAGCGCTGCTCGAGGCAAAGCGGACAGGGCACGATCCCCAGCACGAGCTGGAAGAACCAGGCACCCGCGATGGTGGCCGCGGCAATCAGCGTGACGAGAAGCGCGGCGGTCAGTGCGGGGCTCGTGGCCGCCGGTTTGAACGCAGGTATTGCGGCACTCTGGGTCGTCACGGCAGCCTCTTCCGGTGGGTCGCTTCCCTAGCCTCTAACCCCGGCCCATGCGGCTGTCGAGAACGGCCGGGATCACTTTGGCGCGGGTTGACCCCGCTTTGCCCATGGCTATAGTCCGCCCGCTTCGCGACGCCCGCTTTGGGGGGCCGACCGAGGGCCCCTGTGGCGGAACTGGTAGACGCGCTCGACTCAAAATCGAGTTCCGCAAGGAGTGCTGGTTCGATTCCGGCCAGGGGCACCAGCCAAGAATTAAGCGTCTGATTTCTCTTACATAGTTATTGATTTAGTCCCACCCGACGCTTCGTGGGACACGCTTTTGTTCACGCTTTCACGTCGCGTGGCTGAATCAAATACAAGTATTTAATTTGTCTCCAAGAAAGCTCCTCGCGAGTTTTAATATTAACAACGACATGCTTGGCTGCGACCGTTAAATGCGATCGATACAGCGCTCCCTGATCGATACAGCGCTCCCTGTGAGTAAGTGGGAGCTCATGTCGACGTCGCCACGGACTAATTAGCGGCCGCGGTTAACTAGGCTCCGAGGGAGTTATCAAGCCCGGCTGAGAACCGTGTAACTTCAAGCCCAATCCCGCGGAAGATAAATAGACCTTAAATCTCGAATACTTAGGATTTAGAGATGTCCCGTATTTCGATGCTTTCATCTGACGACGTGATAGGCGCTCCTGGTAGACCTCTGGTCGTCGATCTAGACGGTACACTAGTGCGGTCGGATCTTCTTATTGAAACTGCTTTTTTTGAACTCGCGCGGGATCCGCTGTCATTGTTTGCTATCTGCAGAACTTTGATGCGAGGCAAAGCAGCTCTTAAGCACCGCTTAGCGGAATCGGCAGAACTTGATCCTTCGGCTCTTCCCTACGACGAAATTGTGTTGGCCCGGCTACGTCAGGCAACGCTCGAAGGACGACCGGTCTACCTTGCGTCCGCAAGCAATCAACTTCTAGTTGCAGCGGTTGCCGATCACTTGGGAATGTTTTCAGGATGGTTCGCTTCGGATGAGAAGATAAACTTGACCGGGGCCGCGAAAGCGGAACGCCTCGTGACGGAGTTTAAGGAAGGAGGGTTTGACTATATCGGAAATGATCTTGCCGATTTGCCTATTTGGGCCAAGGCTGGAAGAGCGATCGTCATCAGAGCTTCGAGTCCGGTGAAGCGCGCCCTTGCACAACATACGACAATAACAGAGGTTGAATATTTGCCGCACGAACGGCCAGGCTGGCGTACGTGGTTAAAGCTGTTTCGCGTGCACCAGTATGCCAAGAATGCCTTGATCTTCGTTCCCTTCTTTCTAGCCCATCAGTTTTCTTTGCAATCTACGGCAGATGTCTTCCTTGCCGCCATCGCATTTTCGCTCTGCGCATCGAGTGTTTACATCTTAAACGATCTCGCTGATCTGCAGGCCGACCGACGGCATCCTACAAAGCGGAAGCGGCCGCTTGCGAGTGGTACGATATCTGTACTTGATGGCTTTGCTGCGATGCCGGCGCTATTCACGATCTCCGTGCTGATAGCAACGATGGTTTCACTAAACTTTCTGGCTGTGATGCTTGGCTATTTTGCGCTGACCGTAGCTTACTCTTTCGTTTTGAAAAGAAAGATGCTTATCGACGTCATCGTATTGGCTATGCTCTACGTCGTTCGGCTCGTGGCAGGTGCGATCGCGGCCCAAGTAGTATTCTCCGAATGGCTCTTAGCCTTTTCAATGTTCTTCTTTATGGCATTGGCGTTGATCAAGCGATACGTGGAACTCGCCGTGCGCGTCGACTCGGGATTGCCCGAGCCAGAAAATCGCAATTATAAGCTTAAGGATTTAGAAATTGTAGCGGGGCTTGCGGCCGCGGCGGGATTCAACGCTGTCACGGTATTTGCTCTCTATATATCGTCCGACACAGTACACTCATTATACCATCGTCCCCAGCTACTATGGTTAATCTGTCCGATATTGCTGTACTGGTTCAGCCGGGCGCTCATGATGGCGCACAGGCGGCATATGGAAGACGATCCGATTGCTTTTGCACTGAGGGACAAGAATAGCATCATAGCCGGAGCCATTACTGCGTTGCTCATACTGGCCGCAATCTGATTGGTCTTGCCTTCCGGTACATTGTGTTCGCCATCGCGTCCACGCTGGCGAACCTTTTGCTCCAGGAGTGTGTTTTTCATATTTCGCCGATCATGCCTCTCGCTACATCAATGGCGGCAGGGACTGGCATAGGCTTTGTGATCAAGTATGTGCTTGATAAATACTGGATATTTCAAGACGAGTCGGCCGGCCATACCGAGGAAATCAAGAAAATCTTTCTCTACGGAGCTTTTAGTGTCGCAACCACGATAGTGTTTTGGGTAACCGAGATTATCTTCTGGCAGGTTTGGCAGTCGCCTGGCGCGAAATATGGCGGGGCTATCGCTGGATTGACGCTCGGCTACACCGCAAAATACTTTCTTGACCGAGCTCTCGTATTCAACGGACGTTAGCAACGATGGAGCTCACGGGTTGGGGACGTTTTCCGCGCCATTAGACAGAAGTGCGTCCCCCCAACTTTCGCGGCTCAATTTTCCTTACACTTCCGAATGCCGTCTCATTGCTGAACCAACCGTAGGCTGCCAAAAGGGCCAAGAGGGGTTCTACACCCGCGCGGAGATTCCATCTCACTAGGCCTGCAACAAAACCCGACGCCGCGGTTGTGGCTACAACTATCAAGGCGACCCAAACCCAAGACGGTGTCCTGTAGTTGGCCCTTAAGTTAGATAGAACAGTCTTACAAACGCCCAAAATGACCACGGCATGAATCGCAGTCCAGGTAACAAATAGAGCTACGAGCGCGAGATTCCGCCTCAACAACTCCGCGATTACGCCGAAGACGCCCGCCTCGTCCCTAATTCTCAGCCAGGAAAAACCATCGGGGGTTTCGCCGAGGCCAAGGTAATAACCAAAAAGATGGTTGGCGCCTGGATTCAGGATTAAATTGAATGCGTCCGTGTACACCGAGTTGAAGGTGGCTAAGGGATGACCGGCTGCCAAGGCCAGAAACGCTGAAGGTCCCATTCGGCCAGTCGTGTCCAGCGGTAGTCCCAATATACGATCAGCGCGTAGTGCCAAATTTGTCGAGAGATCCGCATTGGATGCACCCAAGCCAAAGTCACCAACGAACAACAATCTCAAGGTCATCCAGGAAATTGGGAACATGGCGTAAGCTAGAACAGTGGCACCTAATATGGTCTTCCGGTCTGAGAATCGAGCAATCGAAAGATAAGCAGCTAATGCCAGCGGAACTAACAGACCTTGGGGCCGAATTGAAGATGCCAAACCGAAACTAGCAAAGCCTATGTAGATAAGGACTAGGAAATCTCGTTTAGAAGCGTCCTTCACAGCCTGGCATATCGCAAATGTTCCAATTGTGAGAAGCAGAGTGAACCATGTCTCGGTCACTAGAAGGTGCGGGTTTAAAAGAGCACCAGGCATTACGAGCACGAAAAAGCCTGTCGCCACTGCTACAGTTGCGCTTCCGGTCAATCGGACGGCGGCGAGGAAGGTAGTAACAAGAATGATAAACTGAAGTGCGATTTGAAAACCGATTAGCAAATAGGGTCCGCCAATCGAATAGAGGATCGCGTGCTGTAGGAAATCGCCGGGCACACCCGAATTGAAAATTATACCTTCGAGTGAGTGCCGACTGGCTGCGAAGAGTTCGTTGAGTTTGGCAAGGCGGTCACTTGCGCGATCTCCGCGAATTACGGCGGCTGGGTCCGTTACATCAAACAAAAATAAGCCAGTATGGATGGCGAAAAAAAGAATGACGATGAGAGCAAACCAGAGGCGAGGGCTGACCGATAGGTTTCTCAAACTGTCCTCGCTTAACAACTTGGGGTTCGTAAGCTGGTGCCGGTCGGAGTTTGATCGGCCGGTTATCCTTCGCGAATGCTCCAATCAGTATCGGCCGCTCGCCCGCCCAAGTACCAATTTCGAGCGCGGCACGGCGAGCCTGTTGAACCGAGTTACGACCCTTCTGCCGCGTCCACCTGTTGTCTTAGGAAAGCAAGTCCTGCCTCAGTGATCTTTGCACGCTTCTTGTCCATGCCGGGAATGATGATCGGATCACGCTTTGCGTACCGAGTTTGACCGAGTTTGAACGTTCTTCCTCGCATCCGGGCGGTGAATAGATCCCGCGCCAATGGATGCCGCCGCTCTCTGCGAGTTTCAAAAGCGCGAACCTAATGTCCATCAAATTTCTTCCTGAAAGAATAAATGCTACCTCTGGTTCAATTGAGACGTCAAGCCGATGAAGCCGAATTTTACGGTCGTGAAGCTCGCTGGCTGCATACTATGCAGGGACAGCGGATGTCGCCCCGCAGTATGGCTGTAAAGTAAATAGGTAGCCGAATTCGAGAAATTTATCGAGGTAGCTGTTATCGACGCTCCATTCAGACAAATCTGCCGCGATATTTGCGCTGAAGCCTTCCTGACGTTGCGGGACAATAAAACGAAAGCAAAAACAAAAAGCTCGGTACCGATGGTCATCGGTTGCAGGACAGGAGAGCCCACGAACCTTCCAGTACTGTTCATCGCCAGCTGGACTGTGAACACCGCAAAACAGAAAAGTACGAAAACCTGAAACAATAGGCGCAGCGGAAATCCTGGGGTTGACGAAATGTTGGCACCGGCTCGTGGTAGGCGCCGTACGGACTTGAATCTTGAAGTCTTCTCCAGTTCAAGTGCTAAATTTATCCGACTTTGTAAGGACGGCACAGGATTTAATTGGGCACTGGTGAAGACTGGACCACCTCGTGAAGGTCACGTCATTGGCGGCGACATTCGAAATCGTTGAATACGACTTGGGTTGGGTCACTATCGACCCGAACGGCAGACCCTAAGCCGTAGCCTTTTTGGCTCGTAAGCCTCTGATGTTTCGGTCGAGAATCCTGCGTAGGCTCTTGAGAATCGGCTTCTCAATCCAGCGGCTGATTGAAAGCCCGAGGAGATTGGAAGCCACGAGCGCAATGAGCACGAATACCAGACCGGTTGCGTACGACGATACGGGCATCACTTTAGCCAACGCCGCAACGACGAATACATTAAAAATATACGTGCTGTACGATGCGTCGCCAAACTTTTCCGCCCATTTGGCGAAGACGCCGCCCTCGCCGCCCTCACCGCTGCAAAGCATCACCACGCATGCGGCTGGAACCCACATCAGCAAATCAGTGGGGAAGGAGATGTCATCGAGGCTTCTGACGCAAGCGTATGCGACACACATCAACCCAAACATGAAACATGCAACAATAAACGGATAAGGAATTCGCGGATTCGTCGTAAATAGACCGATGAAGATGCCGATGACGAAGAGCAAAACGATATGTTCCGTGAAGAACAGCGCCGCCGTATGTGCAGGATTTCCAGGTCCGACAAAAAGCAAGTGCGACCCAACCAAGATCACGAACACCGCGGTGATGAAGGAAACGCCTGCCCTCAACGGTAGCAACATTGCGACCGCGAAGACGGCATAGAAGAACATCTCATAGTTCAGCGTCCATCCGACGCTCAATATTGGCTTCATGACACCGTGCGTCGCGTCAAAATACGGGACGAAAGCAAGGGATAGTCCGAGATCGATAAACCGCCACTCTTTTGCAACGAGCGCCACAAAGATAAAGGCGCAAAAGGTCCCAATCCAATAGATCGGCAGGATACGCGTCAAGCGTCTCAGAAAGAATTCCTTGGCGTTTCCGAGGGTCCCAAAGCGGTCTCGATTCGTCCTGATCATAATAAAACCGCTGACGATGAAGAACACGACAACACCGAGATTGCCGATGTTGTATCTGACGTCATCGAAGTACGAGGGCAGAATCCCGTTTCTAACTAATGGCCCGAGAGCGTGATCCAGAACAACCGCCGAGGCGGCTATTCCTCTCAACGCCTGAATATGATGAATCCGAACAGAAACTGACAATGATAAAATCCTCAATAACCGAAGAAGTTATCAACCTGTATTAGACGCCGCAAGCTAAAGAGTTCGTCGCGTTAGCTTGAGTGGCAATTAACTTGCTTGTCTGTTGAATTTTCGAACCTGATTGTAATCCCAAACTGGGCACGATGGTCGGACAATTCGCCTACCACGCCATTGTGACTGCGGTGTCCTGAAATTTTCATGCGCTAACGTACGTCTGCGGTTGCGGCAATTAGGAGAGGAGGGCATTTGTCGACAGAATTGATGTACAGAACATCTGTGAGCAGAGCGGCAATCCCGGGTTCTATTGTGAGCGATGCCGTTCAATTTCGGTCCGCTCAGCATGCGCTGGTGGCGGGGTTGCCCGCCGAACACGTTCAGAAGAGGCTTCTCGCGGCCTCTTCTTCCCGAGCTGAAGGACTTTTCTCAGTACTCCCGGTCGATCATCCGCATATCTCCCATGCGTCCGCTTCAATCTTGGCCAACCCGCGCCAGTTCGCCGCGTTGCGATCAAGAGTCGAGGAAGGCTATGGCCGGAGCTATTCGTCGAACTCGCGGATACGTTGAGATGGAAATCGAAAGTCCCACATTCCGCTAAGCGATTAATATGTTTCACTTATTGTTGCCCGGCCAGGCGCACCACGCTTCGCCCTTCGGGCTTCGCGTGGCGCGGCCACGCCGAAGCCGGAAAGGCGAAGCGTGTCGGGCGAAGCCTCCTGGCGAAGACGGAGCGTTTCAGCAAAGCGCAATCCCCCTCCCCTTCCAATCGTCACATCCCGCCTGTATAAACCGGTAGCTTCTTCCATCACTCGAAGAGGCTCATATGAACGACCTGCACGCGTGGCTTTCAGAACAGCACCACGGCCTGCGCACCTTCCGGACATTCCAGCAGAAGCTCGAGGCGCTCGGCCGCGACGATCCCGCCCAGCGCGGCCTGTGCCGCCTGCTCAGCGGACTCGTCGGCAGCTATATCGAGGCTTTTGACGAGGCCCCGCTGCCGGTCGAGGTCGCCGACGGCGCCTATCACCGCCTGCTGACGCTGCTTGAGGGCCTGGATCTCCACGCCGACGCCCACCGCCGGCTCGCCGACATCAACCGCGTCGCGGCGAGCGAGCTCTGGCGCTGAACGGCAGGACGAATGGGCTGAATTCAATTTTCAAACAGCCGGAAGACGTGCGGACATAAGCTCGCGGCGCAACGCGCCCGAGTTGTGTGCTTCTCGTGACGCCCCTTCCTTGGAAAGGGCGCAGGGAAGGCCGGGCGCCGGCTGGCACCCGCGGTCCACTGTGCGAAGGTTGCGCTACAAGAGGCTGCACATCGGCATACAGGGCAGCCTGGCCATCCCGGCCTTTCCCTGCGCAGTGGTTTGACGGCTTATGACGTGATCTCCCCGGGGAGCGATGCACTATTGCCCCCGTCGCCCTGCGGCTGACAATGCGCGCGCCCGGTTGGGCGTCACACATCACCGCAACGCTTGACGCCAGCCTGCGGGCGCCAGGACCACACGCTTTTGCCGTACGCGGACCGCACCGGTCGTGCGCGCGCCGCTCAACCGCTCACGGGCCAAACCCGCCCTGCGGTTGCTTGCGCGCCGATGCGCTCCACGTCCACCGCCACCCGGCCCGCGTATCGTGACGATCGCGAAACGCCCCTTATCCATGGGCCGGGATGGCGCATACATACGCCGTTTCCGAATTTCGGTCAATCGGAATTTTTAGATGGATTGATCGGCCGTTCGCGGTCTTTCCGGCCCGGTCACAACCGTCGCGCGTAGATCGTGTCCATCGTGTAGTCCTTGGCTGGACCCGACACGGCATGACGGACGACGAACGTTCCATCCGGCAGGAACATGTAAGCCGACTGATACTCATCGCGCTTGCAGAGATGACGCGCATATCCGCTCAGCGCGCCTCCGGACGATGCGGACAGAAAAATCTCGTGAAACAGCCGCGGTGGATCTTCCCTGAAGAAGACATTGAATCCTCCGTCGCTACTGTTGAAGACGTATTCGCGTTCGGCCTGCACGATGGTGCCGTTCGCGAGCCTCAGATGTCCCTGCTCGCGATAGGCCAACCGCCCCCTGTCCAGTGGCGTGAAGGTCGCGATACCCTGCATCGTCGCCTGGCTTTCGATGACCCGGTCGAGGGACCACGAGCCGATCAGCTTATTCGTGACGTCCGATGCCTCACCCCAGCCGTCGATCGTGGCTTCGTTCATTATTCAGACCCACACATTACCAACCGGTCCAGCCTCCCCGGACCCGCAGCCGGGAGTTCGACTTCGGCAGGCTGATACCTATATCCTACCGCAACGGATGGTGAAGCAGCGAGCAGCTTGGATGGCCCGGAGACGCATGACGGAAGCGGACGCCGACGACCTACCCCGCTATTTCGTCTGGGTTCGGGGCCTCGAAGGCCCGGAGCCGCAGAAATGGATGGCGATGGATTTCGGCCTCGGTGACTGGAAGCGGCCGCTGGTGCTGGCCTTCCGGGCGCTGCCTGAGGACGAGCGGCATCTGTCGCTGTCGATGCTCGCCCGGCGCTATCCGCCGCCGCGGGTGGAGACATAGCGGCCGCTCGGCCATTGAAGCGAGCGCAGTCATGAGCACAAACACGATGCGAACCATGTTTGCCGTGGCGCTCGCGCTCGGCGCGATCACCGGCGTTGCCGAAGCCATGCCGCTCGCGGCGCCCGGTGCGACCGCGAATGGCGATGTCATCGCCGTTGCAAGCGGTTGCGGCCGCGGCTGGCACCGTGGGCCCTACGGGGGCTGCCTCAGGAACTACGCCAACCTGGCCGCGCACGCTTGCCCGCGCGGCTACCATATCGGCCCCGGCGTCGCCTGCCGCGGCAACGGCAGGTAACAGCCGGCCCCGGACGGACGCTGCGCAGCCGCGACGGCCTTGCAGCAAATCAGGACTCCAAGCCCGGCTTGCCCGGGCTTTTCTTTTGCCGAATGTGGCGGAGTTCATAGACGGCCGGGCGAGAGGGCCGTGAAATACCTCCATTGATTCACGATGAAATCACGCATGAATTCCAAGGATGCGGCTCGGGCGGGCCGTAAGGCATCCACCACAATTTTCGGAGGAATCCATGACGCACCAGGATGATGCGCTGCGTGGCGGTCCTGTAAAGCCGGACCATACGCACGATGATCCGGGGACCGCGGCGAATGCACCCGATGCACGGGCGCCGCGCAAGCTGGTGCTGTTCGCCGACGGCACGGGCAACGCGTTCACAACCCAGGAATCCAGTGTCTGGCGCCTCTACGAGGCACTCGATCATACCCAGCCCGACCAGATCGCGTATTACATCAAGGGCGTCGGCACCGCCGGCTGGGCGCCGCTCGCGGCCCTCGACGGCGCCACCGGCATCGGCGTTCCCTCCAACGTCCGCAAGCTCTACCGCTTCCTGTGCTGGAACTGGCGTCCCGGCGACGAAATCTACATCTTCGGCTTCAGCCGCGGCGCCTTCACGGCACGCACGCTGGCATCCATGATCGCCAGCCAGGGCCTCGTGCCGGCCGTGATCGACAACACGCCGGTATCGCACGCCGAGATGGAGCGCAACGCCATGGCCGCGTGGCGGGAGTACCGCCGCGGCACCGTGCCGTTGAAGAAGAGCCTGCCGACCATCTGGATCGCGCGCCTGATCCGCGATGTCCTGCTCTATGTCTATCATTTGATCTGCCGGCACCGCTCCTACGCCGATGTCCGCGCGGCGATGCGCGGTCGCGAGGAGATCGACATCGAATTCCTCGGGCTGTTCGACACGGTCGAAGCCTACGGTGTCCCCATCGAGGAGCTTCGCGTCGCCATCGACTGGGCGATCTGGCCGATCTCGTTCCGCAATCACCGGCCGTCGAGAAAGGTGAAGCATATCCGTCACGCGCTCGCGCTGGATGACGAGCGCACCACCTTCCATCCGTTGCGGATCGACCAGGGCCATCTGGCGGCCGACCAGACGGTCAAGGAAGTGTGGTTCGCCGGCGTTCACTCCGACATCGGCGGCGGCTATCCGGAATCCACGCTGTCCTTCGTGCCGCTGGTCTGGATGACTGACCAGCTCGAGGGCAGGCTTCGCTTCCAGGATGGCGAGATCGAGCACTTCAAGGACTATCAATCGGCGATAGGACCGAGGCACGATTCACGCAGCGGCGCCGCCGTGTTCTACCGCTACGGGCCGCGACCGGTTCTCGGCGGCGAGGTGAATGGCGGCCTGCCGGTCGTGCACTTCGCCGTCATCGAACGCATGCTGTTCGGCTGCGACGACTATGCGCCGATCATGCTTCCGGCCGATGCCCTGGTGCTGCTGCCGGACGGCCGCAAGCTGAACCTCACCGAGGACGCCACGCGGGAAGCGATGAAGCAGGCCTATCTGGCGAAGGCCCAGGGCCCGCGGCGCGAGAAGGAGGCGGACGACTTCACCCGCATGAACACGCCCAGCGCGGAGATGGCCAGGCTGACACGCGACACCGTGTGGTGGCGGCGCGTCGCCTATTTCTCGCTGCTGGTCGCGGCCGGCGTAATCGCCGTCTGGCCGTGGATCGCGCGCTGGCTGATCGGGGTGTCGAAGGACAATGGCCTGCAAGGCACCGTCGTGCTGCACGTCATCGCCACCTTCGACTGGCTCGCGGGCGCCGTGCTGGGTCCGCTGGCCAATCTGGTCAGGAATGTCCTGCCATCCTACGCGGCGCCGTGGCTCGACATCACGCTGTATTACCCGTTCGCCACCTCCATCGTCCTGGCTGCCACCTACCTGATCTGGCGCAGGAACACGGTGCTGCGCGACATCATCCAGGAACGCGCGCGGCTAGCCTGGAGCAGACCGCGCCGCGCGGCAAGCCGACAGCATGTCGACACCCCCGGCATGCTGCTCCGCTTCGCCCGATGGATGCGGCTGAATGCGGGGCCGACCCGCTGGTTCTTCGCCAAGCTCGTGCTGCCGTCCGTCTTTCTCTTCATCATTTTCTATTCCGCTCTGCTGATTGGATCGACCAGCGTCTTCACGGCCCGGACCGCGACCGGCAACATCTGCACGGCCCCCATGGCCAAGGATTCGGTCCCGCCAAAGGCGGAGGTCGGGACACCCGTGCCGGACGAGCCGATCGATGCGCGCGGCCTGTTCGCGACCAAGGAATTCTGCTGGTGGAGCGGCCTTGCGGTCGAGAAGGGGCGCAAGTACCGCGTCTGGGTCCAGGTCGAAGATCCCTGGTTCGACCGCACCATCATGAGCGGGACGAACGGCTTCAAGACCTACTTCACACAACACTACCTCGCGCTGCCGACGCTCCGTCAGTTCGGTGCCGCCTGGTTCCAGCCCGTGGTGCGCGTCGGCGCCAAGGGCATGAGTGACATTCCGCTGCAGGCCGTCGACGTCATGCCGGCCGAAGAATTGCCGCGCCGGATGCATCCGACCATTCCGCCCGAGGAGGATACGGACAAGACCGTGGGCGTGGGCAGGTATCCGACCCGGCTCGACGAGACCAGTGAATACGCGGCGCTTCCCGCCGACCATCCGCTCAAGCTGGCGCTGAGCAAGCTCGGCACTTGCGAGCCGGTGCCGAACGACGGCACGGCGCGCGCGATCTGGGAGAACCAGAAGCTGTCGAGACGGGTGGTCGCCGAATTCGTCGCGCCCGACGCCGGCGATCTATTCTTCTACGTCAACGACGCCGTTCAGATCTACCCGGCCCTGCTCCCGGCATGGTTGCGGCCGACGCAGCTCGACCTGGTTCAGGGACCGTACGAACAGTTCTACAAGAACAATGCCGGCACCGCGCGCATCGTCGTGCAGCGGTTGCCAAGCCCTCCCTTGCCATCGGACAAGCCGTCCGCGACGAAGCAGTAGGCGCACCGCGTCCGGGGCGCTGGGCCCGCTCATCGGCCCCCATGATTATGGGTGTCGTGGCGCTCGCGCTGCGGCTAAACTTGGTCCTGCGCCGCGGGGGACACGCGGTGCGGGACGATGGACATGAGCGAACAGGACGAGATGGGTGAAGCCATCACCATCCTCCTCGTCGAGGACGACGCGCCGACCTGCTGGCGGCTCCAGGATGCGCTGGTCAAGGCCGGCTACGAGGTCCGCAGCGCAGGCACGCTCGGTGAGGCGCGCCAGGCCCTGAACGGCGGCGCGCCGCGCGTGCTGCTGACCGACCTGCGGCTGCCCGACGGCCACGGCATCGAGCTGATCCGCGAGACAAGGCGGCGCTTTCCCGACACCGAGATCATGGTGATCTCGGCGCTCGGCGACGAGGAAAGCGTGATCTCGGCGATCACGGTCGGCGCCACCGGCTATCTTCTGAAGGATGCCTTCCCGACCGACATCGCCACCACCGTACGCGATCTGGTCGCCGGCCATTCGCCGATCTCCGCCTCGATCGCCCGTTTCATCGTGCGCAGAACGCAAGGCGCGACGCAGAACCCGGCCGATCCGCCACCCGGCCCCGCGCTCAACACCGCACGACTCACGCCCCGCGAAATCGACATCCTCTGGGGCATCGCAAAGGGCTTCAGCTATGCCGAGATCGCGAGCCATCTCGGCCTGTCCAGGCAGACCGTGCCCGGCCACATCAAGAACATCTATCGCAAGCTCGAAGTGCACACCCGCAGCGAAGCAGTGTTCGAGGCCGTGCAGCAGGGCTTGATCAGGCTGTGAGCGAGATCGCGGCGAAGGCGGTCGGGCGGCGCCGGCGGCTTCTGTCGCGCCTGACGCCCTATCTGCTGCTCCAGGCACTGATCCTGATCGCCACCATCCTCGGGCTGCGACTGCTCCAGCCCAGCGACCCCGAGGACTTTGCCCTGAACGGATTTTCGCTGCGGGAGGACGGCGCGACGCGTCCCGTGTCGCTGCCGCATTTCACGTCATCGCGTTACTCGCTTGCCGATCCTCCGCTCTACGCCGGCACCTTCGCCTTTCACCACGGCGAAGCGGTGCCGGGATGGTCGGTGTTGCTGCCGCGCTTCAGCAATGCGGTGGAGGTCGCCGTCAACGGCGTCGTCGTGCTCGACTCGCGCCGCGATACCAACGCCAACCGGCCGGATCGCAACACGCCGCAGATCGCGGCCATTCCTGCCTCGCTGCTGCATGACGGCAGCAACGAGATCACGGTGCGGCTTTTCGTATGGGGCCCGTTGAAGGGCTTCCTCGACACCGTCTATGTCGGGCCGGACGCCGCCCTGCGCCCGGCGTTCGAGACCCGCACGCTGCTGTTCGTCACGCTCCCGGTGGTGTTCTCGGCCTGGCAGTCCATCCTCGCCGTCATTCTCGCCATCATGTGGCTGATGCGGCGGCGCGAGCCGGTTTACGGCGTGCTGGCGGGGGCGATGGTGCTCGGCGTGGTGCAGGCGTTCGTGCCGCCGCCGGTGCCGCCGGCCACCACGTCGCGGCTCGCCGCAGTGCTGCTGGCGTCGGCACCGACCGAAAGCGCGCTGATCGTCGTTTTCGCCCTGCTGTTCTTCGACTGGCGCTGGCCGCGCTATGGCGCGCTGCTGTTCCTGCCGGGCATCGTAGTGTTCGTGGTCGGATTGCTGGGCGGCCCGCCGCTGCCGCGCATTCTGTTCCTGGTTCTCGGTATCCCCATGGTGGGCATCTGCCTGCTGCTGATGGCCAGCATCACGGCGACGGAGGTGATGCGGAGGCACGACGCCGTGAGCCTCACGCTCGGCTGCGCCGTGACCATCGTGCTGACCTGCTGGATCCACGACATGCTGTCGGTGTTCGAGATCGTGACCAACGAACGCACATTCGTCTCCCGCCTGTCCTATTCGGCGATGCTGGTCGCGATCGGCGCCGGTCTGACGTGGCGTTTCGCCCGCGCGCTGAACCAGGTCGACAGCTTTGCCGGCCAGCTCGTGACGCGCGTGCGCGAGACCGAGGAGCGGCTGAAGGCGAGTTTCGTGCGCGAGGAGACGCGCGCCCGTGCCGCCGCGCTCGCCAACGAGCGCACGCGGTTGATGCGCGACCTGCATGACGGCCTTGGCGGCCAGCTCGTCAGCATCGTCGCACTCTCCGAGCGCGGCCAGGAGGGTGCCACCATCACGGACGCGGCGCGCGCCGCGCTGAAGGATCTGCGCCTCGTCATCGACTCCATGGACGACATCGGCGGCGACCTGATGCTCGCGCTCGGATCCTGGCGCGAGCGCGCGGCGATGCAATTGCGGCCGCACGAAATCGCGCTCGACTGGCGCGTGGCGACGCCGCAGGGCCTGCCGCTGCATCCGGAGCTGCGGCCATGGCACGTCATCCAGATCGTGCGCATTCTCGACGAGGCCGTGACCAATGCCGTCAAGCACGCGCAGGCACGCAATATCGTCCTCAGCATCGAGACGCTCGACGATGGCCAGGGGCCGTACGGCGTGATCAGCGTCGCGGACGACGGCAAGGGCTTTGCGCTGGCCTGCAACGGCGAAGCCGCAAGCGCGAGCCAGACGACCCGGGGCCTGCGCAACATGAGAAGTCGCGCCGCGCGCTGCGGGACAGTTCTCGATCTGAGATCGGATGGCTCGGGGACGCGGGTACGGCTGCAATTGCCGCAAATCTTCCCGGACAGCGACGCGGCCACCGGCTGAAAAGCCCCCTCTCCGAACGTATGGGACGCACGGAGAGAGGGAACGGGCCGGATTTTTTGTCTGCGGAGGACGGGGGGTTCGTCCGCAAGTCATCCCTTTGCCCGAAGCAATGCAATCAACTCAATCGAACGAGACCGTCAGCGCCTGCCGACGCGATTGACGGGACCGCCGCGATTCATCGGCGTACCGGCCCGTACGCCGACGCCTGGCGCACCGACACCGGGCGTTGCGACCGCTGCCGCGGCAACCGGCGCCACGGGTGCTGCAACCACCACCGCTGCGGTCGGCCGCACCACGCAGCCCTTGGGCACGCCGACCGTCTTGCAATAGACCACCGCCTGCGCCGGACTCGTGCCCAGCGACACGACCGCCGCGCCGGCCAGCATCATCACCGTCAGCCCGGCGCTCAGCGCTCCCACTTTCTTCGACATCTTGCTCTCCTGCTTCCCGTTCGGCGTCCCGGTGCAATTACCGGGTCTCGCAGCCGACGTGCAGCCTGAATGGCAAAAGACGGCGCGCGGATACATGCCATGAAGATGGGGGTGCGGCGGCCGGGAGGGCGCGGCGATGCCATGATCATGGCATGGACCGGCCGCAGCACCCGCGAGATGGTCCGGCCCGCTTGATCTCAAACGAGACCACCGACAATCCCAAAGAGGTGCTTCATGAAGACTTCGGTTCTTGCCGCGCTGCTGCTCGCCGCCGCTGCCCTGCCCGCCATAGCGCAATCCGGTCCGACTATGCAGGAGCAGATGGCCTGCCGCAGCGACGCCAGCAAATTCTGCGCCGAGCATGTCGGCAAGCCACCGCAGATGAATGCCTGCCTGCGCGAGAACAAGACGAAACTTTCCGACGGCTGCCGCAAGGTGATGGAGTCGCGCGGGGGCTGAGCCCGCAGCACAAATCTTGCAGGCACTCCGCGACATGAATGTGTTCGGAGTGCCCTTCAATGTACGACACCATCATCGTGGGCGCCGGTTCGGCCGGCTGCGTCTTGGCCAACCGGCTATCGGCCGATCCGCATCGCAAGGTGCTGGTGCTGGAGGCGGGCCGGGCGGCACCGGTCGCCTCCGACATTCCGTCGGATTGGCCGACGATGTTCAACACGGCGGTGGACTGGAGCTATTACACCGAGCCGCAGACGGGCTGCCGCGGGCGCCGGATCTTCTGGCCGCGCGGCAAGATGGTCGGCGGCTCCGGCGCGATGAATGCGATGATCTATATCCGCGGCCTGCCCTCCGACTATGACGGCTGGGCGCAGGCGGGCTGCGACGGCTGGGCCTGGCGCGACGTGCTGCCAAAGCTCATCGCTTTCGAGAACAACGCGCGCTTCACCGACGATCCCTTTCACGGCACAAGCGGCCCGCTGTACGTTGGCGACGTTCCCCATGTCGACCCTCACGAGCTGAAATGGCTGGAGGCCGCGCAGGCCGCGGGGCTGCCGCACAACCCCGATTTCAACGGTGTTACGCAAGAAGGCGCCGGCTTCTTCCAGTTCGTCATCAAGAACGGCGAGCGGTTCGGCACCGGCAAGGCCTATTTGCGTCCGGCACTGGCGCGCACCAATCTCACGCTGAAGACGGGCGTGCACGTCACCCGCATCATCATCGAGCGTTCCCGTGCGGTCGGTGTCGAATATCTCGAGAACGGGCATCCGAAGAGCGCCTTCGCCACCAGCGAGGTGGTGCTCGCCTCCGGTGCCATCGGCTCGGCACAGCAGCTCCTGCTGTCGGGTGTCGGCCCCGCTGACGAATTGAACGAAGCCGGCGTGAATGTCGTGCACGAACTAGCCGGCGTCGGCAGGGACCTCCAGGATCACATCAACATTCCCATCACCTTCTATACGAAGGAGAAGATAGGCATCGGCGCCTGGACGGAGCAGAGTCTGACCGCGAGCCTTGCCGAATGGGAAACCAGCCGCAGCGGTCCGCGCAGTTCGCCCTGGGTCGCGGCCGGCGCGCATGTGCGGAGCCGCCCCGACGTCGAGCCCGACCTTCAGCTCTACGGCGCAATCAGCCCCCATCGCGACTATGTCCGCTTTCTATCGTCCAGGCCGGGCATCACCCTGCACGCGACATTGCAGCGGCCGAAAAGCCGCGGCCGGATCAAGCTGCGCTCGGCCGATCCGATCGAATATCCCGCGATCGACCCCTGCTATTTCAGCTCCGACACGACCGGCAACGACATCGCGACCATGATCGAAGGCGTGCGCATCAACCGCCGCATCGCCGCCCAGTCTCCGCTCAAGGAGATGATCGAAGGTGAGATTACGCCAAGCGCGGAAGCCGTGAGCGACAGCGAGATCGCCGATTATATTCGCGGCCATTGCACCACGCTCTACCACGCCGCCTCGACCTGCCGGATGGGCACGGATGATCTGGCCGTCGTCGATCCCAAACGGTTGCAGGTGCGCGGCATCGATGGCCTGCATGTCGCCGACGCCTCGGTGATCCCGATCATGATCTCAGGGAATATCCAGACGCCGACCATCCTGATCGCCGAGTGCGCAGCCGCCGCGATTCTGGGCTAGGCGTTAGTCGTCGTCGGAACCGAACAGCATGATCCGAGGGCCGCGCGAGCGGCCTGGGACGTCGCGAGCGTCGGAATCTGCGCGGACGTTGCGCGCGACGTCGTCCCAATCGGTACGATCGCGCATGCTGCGTTGCTCGCGGGACTCATAGCGGGAGCGCTCGGCCCAGCGTTCACGGCGATCGATCCGGCGCCGGTCGGACGCGGCTCGTTTCACGTCCGAGTCCCTGGCCTTGGCATAGGCGTTTTCAGGTGAAGAGGGCGGCTCCGTCGAAGCCTGCTGCACGGTGGGCTTTGCGTTCTGCGGCGGTGCTGCCGGTACCGGCTTCGGCGGCTCGACTGCGGCGGCCTGCTGCGAGGGCTGCGGCGCCGGTGGTTCAGCCGATGGCTGGGCATTGGCCTGAGTGGTCTGCGTCTCGGGCTTTGCCTCGGGCCCGGCGTCGTCCCGCGCCTGCGCGGGTGCAGCGATCACCGCGCCGAACGTTTGCGAGCCGGCGATATATTGCACGCGCTCGGACGGAGCGTTCGTCATCGCCGGCTTGGCGGCGACCTCGGCGCGCTGCGCCATCTTGCCGGTGTCCGGGCCCTGCTTGGGCGCGATCGGATTCATGATGTTGCCGGCGACGATACCGCCGCCGAGACCAATGGCGATGGCGGCGACAATCGTTCCAGCACCGACGAAATAAGCTGTCGAGGCGCGCATTGGCTCACTCCCTGTTTGGAGCGAGCAACGCCTGAAGATTGCCGGATGTTCCCGACGGCAGCCAGGTTCCCTGAGGGACCGCGCGTCAGATCTGCTGGGCGACCTTTTCCAGCCCGATGATGCGGGCAAGCTTGCGCACTTCTTCCTTCTGGTCGTCACGCAGCTGGAACAGCAGCGGCATCGCCGCCGACTTCAACTGCTGGACCTCGTCGCAGTTCGGATCGATCGGCACGCCCGGCGCGTTCGGATTGGAGAGCTTGTTCGCCGAGATCTTGCGGACGACGTTGCGCAGCGCGGTCTCGACCGAGGGCCAGTAATATTCCTGCGACGACGACAGTTTCAGGCGATCCCTGATGCCCGAGATCTGGACGTCGGACAGCAGCGAATAGTTTTTCTGCGGCTGCGGCTTGGCGGCGACTTTCGGCTTGGCGGGCGCTTCGACGACAGGAGCCTCCGCAGCGGCAGGCGCCTCATTCACACTTGCCTTGGGCATCGGGAAATCGGCCGGCGTGGCGGCGGCAAAGGCCTGGCGCAGCGGCTCGGTCAACACCGGGGTCTGCGAAAGCTTGTCGGCCGATACCTGCACCACGGGCTCCATCGCGGCCGAGGCCAATGCCAGCGTCGGAACCAGACGGTCGGCCTTGGCGGCGCGGTTGGTCGCGAGTGGGGACTTGGGCGAAGCCTGTGAGATCATCTCGGCGCTGACGCTGGGCACGCTGTCACGGCCGAGAATGGCGGTGGTGGCGGCACCGAGGACGAGAAAACAGGTCAGCACGACGATGGTGATGGCTTTGGACAAACGTCCCTCCGCGTCCGGCTTCAAGTCCACGTGATCACTGCCCGGAAACTGGGCGATAATTAAGGCTTAACCGTGCCATTGCGGCGGCAATCGCGCGGACTGCGGCGACACGCCCAGAAAAACTCAGGAAAATCAGGCAGCTAGTGCCAGATCGTAGGCGTCCTGGATGTCGGCGACGATCTCGGAGGCCTCCCAAACCGCGCGCGGCTCGACCGATTGCAGCGTCACCGTCCAGTTGCCGCCCCGGCGGGTGCGGGGAACGCTGAGGATGTCGAAACGCACGTTGCGGCACAGCGGATGGCGGGCCAGCGCATGCGCCACGCGAACGCGGATTTCATCGAGCGACGCCGCCGTCTTGGAGTTGAGATAATCGAAGTCCATCGCCGGTCCCCCTCCGTCCTGATTGACGACCGTAAGAGGGATTCTTGGCTTGCGTTGGTTAATCTGCCGTTAAGTGAGGCCGCCTGGAGGAGCGCTCGATTAACTGTGATCGCGACGACCGGGCCGCGGCCTTCTCCGCATTTTTACGGGGAGAACGAGAGCGTTCCCTAGCACCCGCCCGCCTCGCGATATTCCGCCAGCGTTCGCGCAACGAGATCATCGACAGCGAGCACGTCGGTCACGCCCGATGCCGAATGTCCGCCGCTCCAGATATCGCGCCAGCGTTTTGGCCGGCTCTCGCGTGCGGCGACATCGATGTCCTTGCCGATGTCGATCGCGCCACGTGCCGGCAGATCATCGGGATCGAGGCCCGCAGCCACGATCGACGGTTTCAGCATGCTGGTCTGCAGGCCTGTGAATGCGGTGGTGAGCAGAACGTCGTCGGCAGTGCTCTCGACCAGCATCCGCTTGTGACGCTCGTCCGCCATGCTCTCGCGCGTGGCGATGAACTTCGTGCCCATGTAAGCGAGATCGCAGCCGAGCACTTCGGCGGCGTGCAGCGCGCGGCCATCGCTGATGCCGCCCGCGAGCACGATGATTCCGTCGTAGAACGCACGAACCGCGCGGACGAAGGCAAACGGATTGAGCCAGCCGGTCTGCCCGCCGGCCCCCGCCGTGAGAAGTACCAGCCCGTCGGCGCCTGCCGCCGCCGCGCGCTCGGCGTGGCGGATCGATGCGACGTCGGCCAGCACCAGCGCGCCCGCGTCGTGCAACGGCTTCAGCACCGGCGCCGGCGAGCCGACCGAGGTGATGACGATCTCCGGTCTGTGCCGCAGCAGCACGGCGAGATCCTGCTCCAGCCGCGCATTGGAGCGGTGCACGATCAGGTTCGGACAGAGCGGCGCTGGCTTGCGGCCCGATTGATCCTCATGCTGCCGCAGCCGCATGTCGATCTCGCTGAGCCACGACTCGAGTTGTTCCGTGCTGCGGCAATTCACGGTGGGGAAGCTGCCGATCACGCCGTTGCGACAGGCAGCGACCATGAGGTCGACGCCCGACACCAGAAACATCGGCGCCGCGATCAGCGGCAGACCAAGACGATCGCGGAAACGTTGCAGTCGATCCGACGTCACGCGAACCTCCCTGTCACCCTTGCCTACTCCGCGGGCTTTGTCGTTCCATCCCGCCGTCGCTGTGCTAGCGTTGCGCGCAAACATTGGCACGACACAAGCCGATGACAAAGCAACGAGGAAACATATGTCCGATCCGCTCCACGCATCGTCCCCGAGTTGCGCGCAGACGCTACGGGCACTGTCGCGCTATCCCGGCCGCACCGCCTTCGCCTGGCCCGGCGGATCGCTGAGCTATCAGGGCACCATCGACCTGATCGGACGCATCCAGGGCGTCTTCATGCGGCTAGGATTGCAGCCCGGCGCACGCGTCGCATTCCTCACGGCGAACCGCGCCGACACCTGGTGCGCCGGCGTCGCGGCGCAATTGTCACGACTCTGCATCACCTGGCTGCATCCGCTGGGTTCGCAGGCAGACCAGCTGTTCCAGCTGGAGGATTCCGAGGCCGAAGTTCTGGTGGTCGATGCGGCCGCCTTCCGTGATCGCGGCGGCGAGCTCGCCACGCAGGCGGGCCGGCTCAAGGCCGTCTTCACCATGGGACCGGCCGGCTATGGAGCCGACCTGTTGCAGGCCATCGAGGTCGGAGGCCATGCCAGCGCGCAGTGCCTCGCCGGTCCCGACGATCTCTCCACGCTGAACTACACCGGCGGCACGACCGGCAAATCCAAGGGCGCGCTGCGTTATCACCGCGAAAACGCCGGAGCCGCCGCCGCGATCCTCGCCGACTTCGAAATCCCGGACGCGGCACGCTATCTCACCGTCGCACCGATCAGCCACGTTGCCGGCACGAAAGTGCTGCCGACCCTGATGCGTGGCGGCACCGTGCATATGCTGAAAGGGTTCGATCCCGAGGCCGTACTGACGACGATCGCACGCGAGCGCATCAACTTCACGCTGTTCGTGCCGACCATGATCTATGTGCTGCTCGATCACCCCGCGTTGAGCAAGACTGATCTCTCCTCGCTCGAACTGGTGCTCTACGGCGCCTCCGCGATGTCGCCGAGCCGGCTGGTCGAGGGCATCGAGCGGATCGGGCCGGTGTTCTCACAGCTCTACGGCCAGACCGAATGCTATCCGGTCTCGGTGCTGCGCAAGGCGGACCACGATCCCAGGACGCCGGAGCTGTTCCTGTCCTGCGGCTTCCCGATCGCGGCCTGCGAAGTCCGGATCCTCGACGACAACGACGAGGAGGTGAAGACGGGCGAAGCCGGCGAGATCTGCGTGCGCGCCCCGCATGTGATGGCGGAATACTGGAAGCGGCCGGACATCACCGCGGAGACGTTGAAGAACGGCTGGGTCCACACCGGCGACATCGCGCGCCGGGACGAGCGCGGTTACATGTTCATCCTCGACCGCAAGAAGGACATGATCGTCACCGGCGGCTTCAACATCTTCCCGCGCGAGATCGAGGACGTGCTGTCGCAACACGCGGATGTCGCGATGGTCGCGGTCGTCGGCATCCCCGACGAGAAATGGGGCGAGGCTGTCACCGCCATCGTCGTGCCGCGCGAGGGCACAAGGCCCGATGCGGACGAGCTGATCAACCTCGTGAAGACCCGAAAAGGCTCTGCGCATGCGCCCAAGCAGATCCAGTTCGTCAAGCAGCTCCCGATGACCGGCGTCGGCAAGGTCGACAAGAAGGTTTTGCGCGCGGGTTTCTGGAGCGGGCGGGACCGGATGGTGGGGTAACTCCCGGGATTTTACGGGTGCCGTTGTGGCCTCGGCGCCACAACGCGCCACAGAGTGCGCGCGGGCACTGCTCGCACAATTGCCGGCGAATCGAGGAATCAACTAGAGCGATATCGGGGCTGGGAAGCGGAGAGTGAGATGAGAGTCGCTTCCCTGGAAAGTGCAGTGGCCGCGGTCACGTTGATCACGGCGATCATTGTCGTGTTGTGGGAGATCAAGATCTTCTACGGCATCTGAACAGGCAGGATGCCTGCATCGAACAAGAGACCTCCAGGCAAGAAGAGGCTCGCGACCAAGCATCCCTTCCGCGGCGGCGGAAGCCTGCCTTTCAAGTGGGGTCGCGGATGCTTTCCGCGCCGGCCTTTCAGCCAAGCATCTGATCGAGGCGATCGCGAAGCTGATCCTGGTGATACGGCTTGGCCAGCCTCGGCAGATCGAGTTGAGACCCCTCGGGCAGCTCGGCATATCCAGTGGCCAGCAGAATCGGAAGTGACGGTCGCAACTGACGCGAGGCGGCCGCGAGTTCGAGGCCGGTCATGCCGGGCATGACGTGGTCGGTTACCATGAGATCGATCGGCTGCTCGCTTCGAATGATATCGAGGGCGTGACGCGCCGAGTTGACGCCGATGACGCGATGACCAAGATCCTCGAGCATTTCCGTGGTCGACATCGCGATCAGCGGATCGTCGTCGACGAACAGGATGACGGCGGATCGACCGGCCTGTTGCTGCACCGCCATCGGCACCTCCGCTTTCGGAAGCTGGGTGGCGACCGGGAGGATCAAGGTCGCCGTAGTGCCAACTCCGACCTCACTGGAGAGCTGAAGGGCACCGCCGAGTTGCACGGCAAGACCATGCACCATCGAGAGGCCCAGTCCGGTTCCTTTGCCAAGGGGCTTGGAGGAAAAGAACGGCTCCACGGCCCGCTTCAACGTCTCCGACGACATGCCTGCGCCATTGTCGATCACGGATAGCGCCAGATAACGTCCAGGCGGCAGCCGCGCCTCTTCGTCCGCCTGATTGTCGCGAATACGGATTTCGATCGAACCTCCGTCGGGCATCGCGTCGCGCGCATTGATGGCGAGGTTCAGGATCGCGAGTTCAAGCTGATTGGAATCGACTCGTGCCGGTGGCACGCGATCGGGAACGTCCAGACGCAGTTCGACCCGGGGACCGAGCGAGCGCTCGAGCAGGTCGCTCATCCCCCTGATCAACGTGCCGAGATCGACCGCCTCCGCCCGCAGATCCTGCTGACGGGCGAACGCCAGCAGGCGTTGCGTCAATGAGGCGCCTCGTTCCGCCCCCTGCAACGCGCCGTCGATCAGCCGGCGCAGGCGCGGGTCGTCCGGAATGCGTTTGCGCAACAGATCGAGATTGCCCATGACGGCCATCAACAGATTGTTGAAGTCGTGCGCTACGCCGCCGGTCAACTGGCCGATTGTCTCCATTTTCTGGGCCTGCCGCAATTGATCCTGGGCCTTTTCGCGCGCGGCAACCTCGTTCATCAGATCCGCGGTCCGTTGCTCGACGCGCTGCTCGAGCGTGGCCGTGAGCTCGGCCAGCGCAGTGCGCTCTGCAGCAAGCTGGGCCAGCAGGTTTTCACGCTCGATCTCGGCGACCTTGCGCGCGGTGATGTCGGAGCACACCCCGACCAGCGATTGCACGCTGCCGTCGGACCGAAACACCGGCCGGGCCCTGACATCGACCCAGTGCTGGGAGCCGTCAGGCCAGATGTTTCGATATTCGATGCTGTAATCGCTACCGCTGGCGACAGCGCGATCGAACACGGCCTGCCGTCTGGCGCGATCGTCCGGGTGCACGGAATCGACCAAATCCTGGTAGGAGAACTCCTGTTCGGATCGGCGCCCGAAGAAGAGCTTGCAGGTGTTCGAAGCTTCGAGCATCAACGACGGGAGTTGCAGCTCCAGCGCGCCGAGCTGACCAGCGCTCAAGGCCGTTTGCAGCAGGCCTTCGCTCTCGGTGAGGGTCTCCAGGATCGCGCGCGACTGGTACTGGCGGCGGCGCCCTCTGAGGGCGGATCCCACCACGCTCACCAGCGTGGTGGGATGAAATGGACGCTCGATGAAGGTGACGTTGCCCAGCGCGAGACCGAGCCGCATGGCGTCGGGATTCCGCTCCGGCCCGCCGCCCTGGCGTGTCAGCAGCACGATCGGAAAATCCGACCATGAGGGCTGTTCGTTCAGCCACCTGGCCAGACCGCGCAAGTCGGCGGTCTTCACGGCTTCGTTGGCGATGATGGCGAGCCCCGCGCCGGCTGCCATCTCGCGCACGAGCGCATCGAGGTCGGTGCAGATGTCGGCGACGAACCCCGCTTCACGGATCAGGCTCGCGGCAACATTTGCGTCGCGGCCCGTCGGAGCAAGGACAACGGCGCGTTCGGACGTATCACCCGGCCTCACGCACCGGGCTCCCGCAGCAGAGGCCTGGTGTCGCCCATGTAGACAGGCACGCCGCGCAACACGCCCTGGAATTCCTCCAGCGGCTCACCTATGGCCAGACCGCGGCTGCTGATACGGAACTCGCGAATGGTCGATTCATGCTGGCCCATCCGCTTCTTGATCACGGATATCGCACGCCGCACGCTGCCGAGCGCTTCGAAATAGCGCAGCAGGATGACCGTATCGGCGAGATAGGTGACGTCGACCGGTGCCCTCATGTCACCGACGAGGCCGTGCTGGGCCACCGTCATGAATGTCGCGGCACCGCGGCGATTGAGGTACTGCAACAGCTCGTGCATGTGGAGGATGAGCGAGTTTTCCTCGGGCATGGCCGCCTGGTAGCCATTGAGACTGTCGATCACGACGGCCTTGATTCCCTCCTCGTCCACCCGCTTGCGGACCATATGAGCGAATTCCCCCGGGGAGAGTTCGGCCGCGTCAACTTGTTCGATCGCGAGACTGCCGCTCCGGCGCAGCGCGTCGAGATCGATTCCAATGCCCTTCATGCGCGAGAACAGCAGACCGAGCTCCTCGTCGAACACGAACAGCGCCGCTTTCTCTCCCCGCGCCACCGCCGCGACGGCAAACACGATCGCGATGAGAGACTTGCCGGTACCGGAGGGACCAAGAACGAGCGTGCTCGAACCCGATTCCACGCCACCTCCCAGCAGCTGGTCGAAGCCCGCAATGCCGCTGGAAAACGTACTGCGCTGCAGGTCGGCGCGGTGCTCGGAAGCGACCAGCCTTGGAAACACGTTCAGGCCGCCGGTGGTGATGGTGGCATCGTGATAGCCGCCGCGAAACCTGGTGCCGCGATACTTGATGATACGCACGCGGCGACGCTCCGCGCCATAGTCCGGAGCGAGCTCTTCGAGGCGCAGAACCGCATGCGCGACGCTGTGGACGGTCTTGTCGGCGACATCGGCCGTGAGATCGTCGAGCAGCATTACCGTGGTGTTGAACCTCGAGAAAAAGTGCTTGATGGCAAGGATCTGGCGGCGATACCGCAGCGAACTCTGGGCCAGAAGCCGGATTTCGGACAAACTGTCGAGCACCACGCGGTGCGGCTTGATCCGATCGACTGCCTCGAAAATCTGCTTGGTCGTCTCGCCGAGCTCGAGATCGGAGGAGTAGAGAAGGCTCTGCTGCTGTTCGGAATCGAGCAGGCTCTCGGGGGGCAGCAGTTCAAAAACGGTGATCCCCTCGTCCAGCGTCCAGCCGTGCGACGCAGCGCCCTCGCGCAACTCGCGCTCCGTCTCCGACAGAGTGATGTACAGGCATCTCTCGCCGGCCTTGGTGCCTTCGCGCAGGAATTGCAGCGCCACCGTCGTCTTGCCGGTGCCGGGCGCGCCTTCCACCAGGAACACATGTCCACGCGACAATCCCCCGGACAGGATGTTGTCCAGGCCCCAAACTCCGGTCTGGGCCCTTGCGGAAAATTCCTTAATCGAAGCCATATTTTCCCTCTACGGGAAATAAAACCGGGAAGGGAACAATCGGTTCCGGGCGGGGCCGTCACGATCCATGCAGGGCGGACAGAGGGCTATTTCCGAATGGCGGCCCGGCGATGTGGAACCGATCCAGCACCGCGCCGGCGAAGACGGCTGCCGACAGGAATGGCGCTATCGCTTCTCGATGACGAGGCTCTGCACTGCGCGGCCAAAGTAGCCCTGCCGATCCGCCAGCCGCGACATCGCGAGGCCCGCCCCGTCGGCGCCAATCCAGGATTCGCCGTCGAGCAGGATCCACTCGCCGATCGGCTGGCGTGAAAAGTTCACGGTGAGGTCGGCGTTGATGTAGGTCCAGGCGTGGAAGTCGAGCGTCGAAGCCGTGCCGTTGGAGAAATCGGCGGCGACCACGGCGCGCATCGCCTGCGAGAGCGCTTCGCCCTCGATCAGCGGGTGATCGACGCGAAACCAGATCGCGCCGGCACCGGCCTTGCCGAAGCGACCGCGCGCGGCGCGCATCGAAACCGATCGCACGAACGGACTGGTGGCGGCATGACCGTCCTCGACGAGCGAGTCCTCCGGCGAGGGCAGCGTCACCGGCAACTCCGCGACGTCGTCGGGCAGACTCAAGGTCTGGCGCTTGATCTTCAGCACGGTGGCACCGACCACCTGCACGCCGTCGGCGAGCAGCTTGATTTCACAGAGCTGAATCTTGCGGCCCTCGCGCAGGACCTTGGTCTCGATCGTGAGTGGCGCCACCGGGACCGGGCGCATCAGGTCGATAGTAACGCGCGCAATGTTCATCGGCGCCGGAGTCGGAATGCGCTCGGCCGCCCAGGTCACCAGCGAGGCAGGCGCCGATCCGTGCTGCATGCGCCGGTCCCAAGGACCGGCGGCATCAGGGCTGGTGAGGACGTTGTTGCCGTCGACACGGTAGATGGCGGTCATGTTTTGCTCGGTCTCCCGGCTGGCGTTCCCCCGGACGCAGCTCAGCAGCGCGTCCGGGACACCTAGACTACAACGGCGGATCAATCGCCTCGTCGTATTCCTTCTTGAAGCGCGCGATCAACTCTGCGGCCGGCACGACGCCGTCGATGCTGCCGATGCCCTGGCCGCTGCCCCAGATCTCCTTCCAGGCCTTCGGCTTTGCGCGCTCGCCGGAGGCGTCGGTGCCGAAGTTCATCTTGGAAGGATCCGAGGTCGGGAGGTTCTCGGGGTCCATGCCGGCGGCGAGGATCGAGGGCTTCAAATAGTTGCCGTGTACGCCGGTGAAGAGGTTGGAGTAGACGATGTCGTCGGCCGTCGAGCCTGCAATCATCTCCTTGTACTTCTCGACCGCGTTCGCCTCCTTGGTGGCGATGAAGGCCGAGCCGATATAGGCGAAGTCGGCGCCAAGAACGCGCGCGGCGCGGATCGCCCTGCCGTTGCCGATGGCGCCGGACAGCGCGATCGGACCGTCGAACCACTTTCGTGTTTCAGCAACGAAAGCCAGCGGCGAGATGGTGCCGGCATGGCCGCCGGCGCCGGCCGCGACCAGGATCAGGCCGTCGGCGCCCTTCTCGATCGCCTTGTGCGCGAATTTCTGGTTGATCACGTCGTGGAAGACGATGCCGCCCCAGCCATGCACCGCCTGGTTCAGCTCTTCGCGTGCGCCGAGCGAGGAGATGACCATCGGCACCTTGTACTTGGCGCAGAGCTGCATGTCGTGATCCAGCCGGTTGTTCGACTTGTGCACGATCTGGTTGACCGCGAACGGCGCCGACGGCTTGTCGGGATGGGCACGGTCGTAGGCCGCAAGCTCCTCGGTGATCCGCGCCAGCCACTCGTCGAGCAGCTCCGGCGGCCGCGCGTTCAGCGACGGGAACGAGCCGACTACACCCGCCTTGCACTGCGCGATCACCAGATCGGGCACCGAGATGATGAAGAGCGGCGAGCCGATCACCGGGATCGACAGGCGTCCCTTGAACAAGGCAGGCATGGACATTGCGGAGCGATCCTCTTATTGGCGGTCAAATTGAAGTTGGGAGCCATACCAACAAGGCAATCTTTCCACTGTCAAGTATTGCGTTTTGACGCCGTGGCAGAAGCCGTGGCCGCAATTCCAAGGCGCGGAATACCTCTCCCGTCATTCCGGGCTCGCGCTTCGCGCGCCCCGGGAATGACAGCGCCTACCCAATCAGATCCGGATTGATCAGTCGCTCGAACGAGAACATCTCGTCCCACTTCTCCTGCGTCAGCAGCTTGCGCTCGACCACCACGATCTGGTGCAGCGACTTGCCGCTCTTGTAGCCCTCGCGCGCGATCTCCGCGCATTGCTTGTAGCCGAGCAGCGGCTTCAGCACGGTGACGATGCCGAGCGAGTTCAGCACCATGTTGCGGGTGTGCTCCTCATTGGCGGTGATGCCGACAACACAGTTCTCGCGCAGGCTGTTGACGGCACGCTCCATGGTGCGGATCGAGAAGAACAGCGCGAACGAGATCACCGGCTCCATCACGTTGAGCTGGAGCTGGCCGGCGCTGGCCGCCAGCGTCACCGTGGTGTCGAGCCCGATGACCAGGAAGCTGGTCTGGTTGACGACCTCGGGGATCACGGGATTGACCTTGCCCGGCATGATCGACGAGCCCGGCTGCAATTGCGGCAGGTTGATCTCGTTGAAGCCGGCGCGCGGGCCGGAGGCGAGCAGGCGGATGTCGTTGCATATCTTCGTCAACTTGCTCGCGGTGCGCTTGAGCACGCCGGAGAGCTGCACATAGGCGCCGGTGTCCGAGGTCGCCTCGACCAGGTCGCCGGCGAGAATGAAGTCGACGCCGGTCAGCGCGCTGAGATGCCGGACAGCGAGCTTGGGATAGCCGTGCGCCGCTGTGACGGAGGTGCCGATCGCGGTGGCGCCAAGATTGATCTCGCGCAGCAGCGCCCGTGCCTCCGAGATGCGATCGACCTCCTCGCCCATGGTGGTGCCCCAGCCGCGAAATTCGGCACCGAGCGACATCGGCACGGCGTCCTGAAGATGCGTGCGGCCCATCTTCAGCACGCGATCGAACTCCCTGCCCTTGGCGAAGAACGCCTCCTGCAGTTGCCGCAACGCCGTCATGTAGCTTTCGAGCCGGAGGATCAGCGCGAGCCGAAAGGCGGTCGGATAAGTGTCATTGGTGGACTGGCCGTAGTTGACGTGATCGTTCGGACTGACATGCTGGTAGTCGCCCTTTTTGAAGCCGAGCGATTCCAGCGCGAGATTGGCGATCACCTCGTTGGCGTTCATGTTGGTGGAGGTGCCGGCACCGCCCTGGATGAAGTCGGTGACGAACTGATCCATCATGTCGCCGGCAATGACGCGGTCGCAACCGAGGATGATCGCGTCCGCCACCTTGGCGTCGATCGCGCCGAGGTCGCGATTGGCCATCGCCGCGGCCTTCTTGACGTAACCGAGCGCCTTCACGAAGTAAGGCTCCTGGTTCATCGGAATGCCGGTGATGTGGAAGTTCTCCTTCCCGCGGATGGTCTGGACGCCGTAGTAGATGTCGTCGGCGATCTCACGCTGTCCGAGGAAGTCCTGCTCCGTGCGGCTCATGGGCGCTCCTTGTTGCTGGTGCGCGGCGTCATCGCTTCAGTTTTGGCACAGCGCGCTTGTCACGAAAGTGTCGGTGCGGCAGTCGTCCGGCTTTCGTTGCCTGCCCGGAATGAGAACCTTGGCCGAGCATTTCTCTGCGGAGTCGGCGTTCAGGCTCTTGCCTTCCTGATAGCCCTTGCTCTGGCAAAGCTGGTCGGCGGCCTGCTTGCAATCGGGCGCGCCGTTTGACGACGCCGGACAGGCCATGCGCCCCGACACCATGGTGGATGGCTTCGCCAGGCGCGACAGGTCGTTCATGGTCTCGCTCGGGCTTTTGATCGGCGGCAGGATCGAGGGCAGCTTGTCGAACAGCTTGCCCATTTCGTGGATCAGCCCGGGATTTTCCTCGCGCGCCGGCGGGGCGGGCGTCGAGGGCGGCGGCGGCGCCTGCGGGCCCTGCTCCTGCACGCCGAGCGACGGCTGCGCGGATTGCGGCCATGCCGTCCCGCCTGCACCGAGCAGGAGCGAAAGCACCGCGAATATCAGCGTCCCCAGTCGCAGGACCGGACTGCCGGATCGAACCATCATGACGGCAACCGTAGCCGAAGCGGGCGCCGCGGCAAAGCCGCAGCAGCGCTAGATCAACTTGATTGCAATGACGAAGCCCAGCACCAGCACGGCGGCGCCGAGCGCGACCCACAATCCGAGATGCTTCTCGATCCTGACCCGGATCCAGTCGCCATAGCGATTGAGCAGGATCGCCACGATGAAGAAACGTCCCCCGCGCGCAACGATCGAGCACAGGATGAACAGTCCGATATTGTAGCCGGCGAAACCCGAAGTGATGGTGACGAGCTTGTAGGGGATCGGCGTCAGCCCCTTGAGCAGGATGATCACCGCGCCCCACTCCGCGTAGGAGGCGCGGAAAGCGTCGACCTTGTCGCCGAGGCCATAGACCTGGATCAGCCAGTGGCCCACCGAGTCGAACAGCAGCGCGCCGATGGCATAGCCGAGCAGGCCGCCCACGACGGAGGTCGCGGTGCAGATTGCAGCATAGAGCCAGGCGCGCTGCGGGCGCGCCAGCGACATCGGAATCAGCATCACGTCCGGCGGGACCGGGAAGAAGGAGCTTTCAGCGAAAGCCACGGCGCCCATGATCCAGAGCGCGTAAGGCTTGTGAGCGGCGTCGATGCACCAGTCGTAGATACGTTTCAGCATGGCGCCGCGATGAAGCACCATGGGGCGGATTTGTCCATCGCGAGTTTTGTGACGCTCTGGCGGCGCCTAGTGGCGTTTGCGCGCCACGCGGCCTTCGAGCGCGACAATTGGCCGCCTGGCGGCCACGCGCGGTGACGCCACTTTGGGCAGCTTCATCGGCGTCTTCGGCAGCTTCTCGGCGATTCCGAGCATGTCTTCCCGCCGCGCCATCTCGCGCCAGACGTCTTCAGGGCGCACACCAGCCGAGGCCCAAAGCACAGTGAGATTGTAGAGCAGATCGGCGCTTTCCCGAATCACGGCCTCGCTGTCGCCGTTGACGGCATCGATGACGACTTCGATCGCCTCCTCTGCCAGCTTCTTCGCCATTTTGGATGGGCCACGCTGAAACAGCCGGGCCGTACGCGATGTTGCCGGATCGAGATCTCTGGCCGCGAGCACAGCCAGATATAGCCGCTCAAGCGAATCACTCATGGTACTCAAAACTACTCTAAACCAATGGCGAGGGCGTTAACGCCCGACAATAAAAGCAAAAAACAGGCCGCCGCGGCAAGCGCGACGGCCTGTCATGGTCAAGACCAGCTGGCCGGACTTAGTAGCAGGACCCAATCGAGCCCTGGCCGCCCTGCGCGGACTGGTAGGGGCCGCCGCAACGGTGGAACGGGCGCGGGCCATAATAGGAGCCGCCGCCGTAATAGGCCGGGGCTTCATCGTAGTAGACGGGACCGCCGCCGTAGTAGGCCGGGGCATCATAGGCATAGGCGTCGCGGGTCGCGGCGATCGCAAGTCCGGTACCAATGGCGCCGGCGATCGCCGCGCCGGCAAAGGCCGCACCGCCACCACCATGCCAATGACGGCCGCCTGCGTAAGAGGCAGTCGGGGCGACCGCGGTCAGCGCCAGCACAGCGGCAGTAGCCATAACGGCCTTGCGGCCGGCAAATCTCGAAAATCGGTCAAACATGTCCTGGACCCTCCTTGGGACCTCGAATGGTGCCTGACGACAGGCTCATGTCTTTCAAACACCCGCAGCCCATGTTGGGTTCCCCAACCCCAACACAAGCTGAACGGGGTTGCGTGATCGTGACGCAACCGCCGCTCATCCGCCGTTCATGTTGGCGCGCGCAGGCTCATCGCCGGCCGGCGCTGCGAGCGTCACAAAAACACAACAATGCGGGACCGGCGCAACTGATGTCGGGATACAAGACGATCGTCCTTCGCGGCCTGCTGGCCCTTGCAATCTCGCTTGCCGCACTGACGACGCGCGACGTCGTGGCGGCCGAGACCGCCGCTCCTTCCACCGCGATCCATTTCACTTTCGATCGTTCGATCGATGCGAGCATGGCGCCGTTCTTCCTTGCCGCAAAGGACGGCGGCTTCGGCACCGAGCGTCTCAACGTGACATTCAATATCGCGGCCGGATCACCGGAAACGCTTGCGCGCGTCGCCAAAGGCGACAGCGAGCTCGCGCTCGTCGACATCAACGAACTCATTCGCTTTCGCGGCAAGGACGATGCCGCACCGCTCAAGGCAGTGTTCGTGCTGTTCAACCGCGCGCCCTACGCCATCATCGCCCGCAGGAGTCGCGGCATCCATCTCCTGCCCGACCTCGACGGCAAGACTGTCGGCGTTGTCGACGGCGATCTGTCGATGCGGTTGTGGCCGGCGCTGGCGCAGCAGAACGGCATCAACACTCCAAACGTGAAATTCCACAAGATGAGCGCGGCAGTGCGCGAGCCGATCCTGTCCGCGGGGCAGGTCGATGCCGTGGCCGGCTTCAGCTATCTCTCGGCGGTGAACCTGCGCGATCGCGGCGTACCCGGAGCGGATCTTGTCGTGCTGCGCTTTGCCGATTATGGCTGCGAGGCCTACGGCTTTGCCGTGGTGGCCAATCCCGCCTTCGCTGCGACCAAACCCGAGGCGGTGAAGGGTTTTGTTCGCGCCTTGATCGCCGGCATCAATGCGAGCGTCAAAGAGCCGGCGCGCGCGGCAAACGAGGCCGCAAGCCGCATCGACGACGGCGACCGCGATCGGGAGCTTGAACGCCTGCGCACCGTGCTCGTGGACAACATCCTGACCGACGAGGTCAGGCGCAATGGCCTCGGCGGCATCGACCCGGCGCGCCTGGAGCGCTCGATCGACCAGATCGCGCAGGACTTCAAATTCCACAAGAAGCCGGCGGCGGGTGATATCTTCGACGACCGGTTCCTGCCGCCCGTCGCCGGGCGGCAGATCAACTGAGCAAAACTGACAGCTTCCGCTGTATCTCGCGGGCGATCCCTGATTAGAATATCGGCTCACCTCGTTCGATCCGCCCGAGTTCGCTACAGCATGACCATTTTCAGCCTTTACACTCGCGTTCTCGAGCTCCTCGGCAAGGAGGCACGGCTGGGCTGGCTGCTGGCGTTTGCCAATCTGCTGCTGGCCGCCTCGCAGTTCGCCGAGCCCGTCCTGTTCGGCCGAATCGTCGACGTGCTCTCGGGCAAGACGGTCGCCGGGTCGAGTTCGGCCTGGCCTTTCCTGCTGGCCTGGGTCGCGTTCGGGTTGTTCACCATCGGCTGCAGCGCACTGGTGGCCCTGCAGGCCGACCGACTCTCCCACCGTCAACGCCAGGCGGTGCTGACCGACTATTTCGAGCACATCCTGCAACTGCCGCTGACCTTCCACTCCGGCACCCATTCCGGCCGGCTGATGAAGGTGATGCTCAACGGCACCGACGCGTTGTGGCGGCTGTGGCTCGGCTTCTTCCGTGAGCATTTTGCCGCGATCCTGTCGGTCGTGGTGCTGCTGCCGCTGTCGCTTTACCTGAACTGGCGGCTCGCGGTCCTGCTGTTCGTGCTCTGCGTCGTCTTCACGGCGCTGACCACCTTTGTCGTGCGCAAGACCTTCGGCATGCAGATGCAGGTCGAGGAGCACTATAGCGAGCTCTCCGCACGGGCGTCTGACGCGCTCGGCAACGTCGCGCTGGTGCAGAGCTTCGTCCGCGTCGAATCCGAGGTGAAGGGGCTGCGCTCCGTCGCCGACGAGTTGCTGGCCGCGCAGATGCCGGTGCTGTCGTGGTGGGCGCTCGTCACCGTGATCACGCGTGCCTCCACCACCATCACGGTGCTCGCGATCTTCTCGCTCGGCATCGCCCTCCACGACCAGGGCCTCACATCGGTCGGCGAAATCGTGATGTTCGTGAGCTTCGCGACCATGCTGATCCAGAAGCTCGAGCAGGTCGTGAGCTTCATCAACAACGTGTTCATGGAAGCCCCGCGCCTGCGCGAGTTCTTCAACGTGCTCGATGCGGTGCCCGCGGTCCACGACCGCTCCGACGCGATCGACGCGGGCCGGCTCTCGGGCCTCGTCGAGTTCAACGACGTCACCTTCTCCTATGACGGCAAGCGGCCGGCGATCGAGGACCTCTCCTTCACCGCATTGCCCGGCCAGACCATCGCGCTGGTCGGCCCGACCGGTGCCGGCAAATCCACCGCGATCGCGCTGCTGCACCGTGCGTTCGACCCGCAGTCCGGCTTCATCAAGATCGACGGCATGGACGTGCGCGGCGTGACGCTGACCTCGCTGCGCCGGAACATCGGCGTCGTGTTCCAGGAAGCGCTCTTGTTCAACCGCTCTATCGAGGAGAACCTGCGCGTCGGCAAGCCGGATGCGACCGAGGCCGAGATGCGCAAGGCCGCGGAGCGCGCACAGGCACTCGAATTCATCGAGCGCAGCGGCGGCTTCCAGACCAACGCCGGCGAGCGCGGCCGCATGCTCTCCGGCGGCGAGCGGCAGCGGTTGTCGATCGCCCGCGCGCTGCTGAAGGACCCGCCGATCCTGATCCTGGACGAGGCCACCAGCGCGCTCGATGCCGTGACCGAGGCCAAGGTGAACGCCGCTCTCGACGAAGTGATGAAGGGCCGCACCACTTTCGTGATCGCCCACCGCCTCTCCACCATCCGCAATGCCACGCGGATCCTGGTGTTCGAGAACGGGCGCGTGATCGAAAGCGGAACTTTCGATGAACTCGTCGCCAAAGCCGGTCATTTCGCCGAACTCGCGAAAGCCCAGTTCATGGTGCAGGAACAATCACAAGCGAATGCACGGGCCAGCGTGACGGCCGCCGAGGCTGCCGCGACAGCAGCCAAATCCCCATAGCAAGTCCCCATGGCACCGTCGAAATTCGGCCTATTTCATCGCTGAATACCCGGCCGAACCCCCTGTTCTCGACGCACGAGCCGGTATAGGTTTGCGACGCCGCAAGCGGCGGCGCCGGATTTCAGAACCGAACATCAGATCACGAGAGCCGCCCGGGAACCGGCGGGTCTCCAAGGACCGGAAATCGGATAGTGCACTCCCTTCGCCCGCTGCTTCGCAAGTCCCTGTTCAATCTGTTTGCTGCGACCCTCGCATGTGCGGCACTGCTTGCGCCACGCGCGGCGAACGCCGAAGCGCTGCTCCTCATCGAAGCCGACAGCGGCAAGGTGTTGCAGGCGGATAACGCGACGATCCCGTGGTATCCGGCCTCGGTCACCAAGATCATGACCGCCTATGTGACACTGAAGGCGGTGAAGGACGGCAGGCTCACGCTCGACACGCTGCTCACGGTGTCGCCGACGGCCGCCTCGCAGTCGCCCTCGAAGATGGGATTCCGTCCGGGAACACAGCTCACCGTCGACAACGCTCTGAAGATGATGATGGTCAAGTCGGCGAACGACATGGCCGTGGTCCTCGCCGAAGGCGTCGGCGGCTCGATCGACGGCTTCTCCGCGATGATGAACGACACCGCGCAGAGGCTCGGCATGACGCAGACGAGCTACGTCAATCCGAACGGACTGCCCGCCGACGGTCAGATCACCTCGGCGCGCGACCTCGGCATTCTCGCGCGCTCGTTCCTGCGCGACCTGCCGGAATACGAATACTTCGTGCACATCCCGGCGATCCGTTTCGGCAAGCGCGTCACCGGCAATTTCAACAAGCTGATCGGCCGCTATCCCGGCGCCGACGGTTTCAAGACCGGCTTCATCTGCGCCTCCGGCTACAATCTCGTGGCGTCTGCCACGCGCAACGGCCGCCGGCTGATCGCCGTGGTGCTCGGCGCCAGCTCCGGCACCGCACGCGCGGTGAAGGCGGCGCAATTGCTCGAGCGCGGCTTCAGCCAGGACAATCTCACCTGGCTCCGCCCCTCGCTCGGCACCGTCGACAAGCTGGTGCCGGTCGACGCCTCGCCGCCTAACCTGCGCGAGGACATGTGCGGCGGCCATCGCAAACGGCCGGCGAGCGACGACGACGACGCCCTGATCGCGACCAATGGCGGCACCTCCGGGTCGGCCTCCGCCACCGGCGGCGAAGCCCAGGTGACGTTCTTCACGGCCGGACTGCAGCCGCCCCTGATGAAGGCTTCCGAGCTGATGGCGTCGGCTCCAGCGGCAGCCGAGCCCGTGCTGGTCTATACCGGCCCGACCCGCACCGGCACCGCCCTGATCGCGGCGGTTGCAGCCGACGCCGACCAGCAAACGGTTGCGAAGCCGCGTGGCAAGAAGTCGCGCGTTGCCAAGAAGCCTGATGCCGCAGACAAGCCGAAAGACGCGGCGCCCAAGATCGCGGCCGCGAAGCCGGCGGCGGTGAAGCCTGAGCCGAAGGCCGACGCTAAGCAGGCGGCCAAGCCGACTGGCGCCAAGCATGCCGCAGCCAAGCCGGATGCAGCGGCGAAACCTGCGGCAAGCGCTGATCAGCCCGCCAAACCCGCCAAGCCCAAGGCCGCGACCAAGCCTGCCGCCGCCAAGCCGGCCAACAACAGTTAACGGCCCTCGGAATTAAACCGCAGCCTGCGCTTCGCACTTGCGGCAACACGATTTGCGACGATTCCAGTAGCCACTCCCCGGCCTTTGTCTTAAGCCTCCACGACTTGCCACCCGTTCCGGCAGGCTGGATACTGCCGGCAATGGGGCAAGCCCGAGACACAACGGGCTCTGGTGTAGGAGAGGGGAGTTTCCATGGAGCGCATCTGGCTCAAGCAATATCCGCCCGGCGTGCCCGCTGATATCGATCCGGCGCAATACGCATCGCTGGTCGACCTGCTGGAGGAGAGCTTTACCAAGTTCGCCGACCGCAAGGCGTTCATCTGCATGGACAAGTCGATCAGCTATCGCGACCTCGACCAGATGTCGCTGGCGCTCGCCGCCTATTTGCAGGGACGCGGCCTCCAGCGCGGCGCTCGCGTCGCGATCATGATGCCGAACGTGCTGCAGTACCCGGTTGCGACCGCTGCCGTGCTGCGCGCCGGATATGCGGTGGTCAACGTCAACCCGCTCTACACCCCGCGCGAGCTCGAGCATCAGCTCAAGGATTCCGGCGCCGAAGCCATCATCGTGCTGGAGAATTTTGCCCACACCGTCGAGCAGGTGATCGCGAAGACTGCGGTCAAGCATGTCATCGTCGGCAGCATGGGCGACCTGCTCGGCTTCAAGGGCGTGATCGTCAATCTCGTCGTTCGCCGCGTCAAGAAGATGGTGCCGGCCTGGTCGCTGCCGGGGGCGGTCGCCTTCAACGATGCGGTGTCGGCCGGCCGCTCTCTGGCCTTCAACAAGCCGAAACTGTCGCCCGGCGACGTCGCCTTCCTGCAATATACCGGCGGCACCACCGGCGTCTCCAAGGGCGCTACCCTGCTCCATCGCAACATCGTCGCCAACGTCTTGCAGAACGATGCCTGGCTGCAGCCGGCGCTCTCTGCGCCCCCGCATGTCGACCAGCTCATGATCGTCTGCGCGCTACCGCTCTATCACATCTTCGCGCTGACGGCCTGTTACCTGCTCGCGGTGCGCGCCGGCGGCTGCAATCTGCTGATCCCCAACCCGCGCGATATTCCCGGCTTCGTCAAGGAACTGGCGAAGTACCAGGTCAACAGCTTCCCGGCCGTCAACACGCTCTACAACGGCCTGATGCACCATCCCGACTTCAAGAAGCTGGATTTCTCCAAGCTGAAGATCTCCAACGGCGGCGGCATGGCCGTGCAGCGCCCCGTTGCCGAGCAGTGGAAAGCCGTGACCGGCTGCTTCATCGCCGAAGGCTATGGCTTGTCGGAGACCTCGCCGACACTGACCTGCAACCCGGCGAATGCGACCGAGTTCTCGGGATCCATCGGCATCCCCGTGCCTTCAACTTACATCTCGATCCGCGACGACGACGGCAACGAGGTGCCGCTCGGCCAGCCCGGCGAGATCTGCGCCAAGGGCCCGCAGGTGATGTCGGGTTACTGGAACAGGCCGGAGGATACCGCGAAGGTGATGACGGCGGACGGATATTTCCGCACCGGCGACATCGGCGTGATGGACGAGACCGGCTACACCAAGATCGTGGACCGCAAGAAGGACATGATCCTGGTCTCCGGCTTCAACGTCTATCCGAACGAGGTCGAGGAGGTGATCGCGAGCCAGCCGGGCGTGCTCGAATGCGCCGTGATCGGCATCCCCGACTCCAAGTCGGGCGAGGCGGTGAAGGCCTTCGTGGTCAAGAAGGACCCGAACCTCACGGCGGAGGACGTGGTCAAGTTCTGCCAGGAGCAACTCACCGGCTACAAGGTGCCCAAGCACATCGAATTCCGCACCGACCTGCCGAAGACCAATGTCGGCAAGATTCTGCGGCGGCAACTCCGCGACGAGAAGAAGGCCGAGGCGGCGTAAGGCAAGTCTCGGTTCATGACTGACGCCGGTCACATCACGCCGGACGGCGTTCTCGCCTTCTGGCGCGAGGCAGGCAGCGAGCGCTGGTACAAGCGCGACGACGCGTTCGACGCACAGATCCGGCGCCGCTTTCTCGCGCTGTGGCAGACGGCGGCCGCCGGCGAGCTGGCATCATGGGAAGACGATGACGACGGCGCGCTCGCGCTCGTCATCGTGCTCGACCAGTTTCCCCGCAACATGTTTCGCGGCACACCGCAGGCCTTTGCCAGCGACGCGCTGGCGCGGGATGTCGCCCGCCGCGCTATCGGGCGCGGCACAGATCGCAGGATCGACCCTGTCCTGCTCGAATTCCTCTATATGCCCTTCATGCATTCCGAGCAGCTGCCCGACCAGCTGCACTGCGTGGCGCTGTTTCAGAACACCGACAATGCCGAGAACCTGAAATACGCGCGGGAGCATGCCGAGATCATCCGCCGGTTTGGCCGATTCCCTCACCGCAACCGCCTGCTTGGACGCGAGACCACAGAGGACGAGCAGGCTTTCCTCGACAATGGTGGTTTTGCGGGCTGATGACGTCACGATAGGCGGCCCCCGGCCCTCGAGGCTTCTTTCCGCCGGCAATATTGTGCAGGCCCGCAGCACGGTCTACAAAGCGGGACCGAATTCCAGGGAGACTGACGATGGCGATCCAGATTGGCGAGAAGCTGCCCGAGGCGAAGTTCCGCGTGATGACGGCGGAAGGTCCGCAGGTGAAGACCACCGACGATATCTTCAAGGGCAAGAAGGTAGCGCTGTTCGCGGTGCCCGGCGCTTACACCGGCACCTGCCACAAGATGCATCTGCCGAGCATCTTCCTCAACGCCTACGCCATCAAGGACAAGGGCGTCGACACCATTGCGATCATCTCCGTCAACGACGCCTTCGTCATGAACGCCTGGAAGCGCGACACCGACCAGCGCGATGAGGCCGTCTTCCTCGCCGACGGCAATGCCGACTTCACCAAGGCGATCGGCATGGAGCTGGACGCCTCCGCCAACGGCCTCGGCATCCGCTCCAAGCGCTACTCGATGCTGGTCGAGGACGGCGTGGTGAAGAAGCTGAATCTCGAGGCGATGCCCGGCAAGGTCGAAGTGTCCGGCGGCGATACGCTGCTGGGGCAGCTCTGAGCTTTAACGCCACCACTTTCCAAGAATGACGTCATGCCCGGGCGAAAGCGCGAAGCGCGTCTTCGCGCAGATGTCCCGGGCATCCACGTTCTTGGTCACGCGCGGCAAGGCGTGGATGGCCGGGTCAAGCCCGGCCATGACGCGTGGGGGCTACGTCTTCAACCTCGCCATCGCGACGCCATCTCGCGCCAGTTGATCCGCGCGCTCGTTCTCGGGATGGCCGGCGTGGCCCTTGACCCAGTGCCAGCGCACCTCATGCGCCTTCAGCGCGGCGTCGAGGCGCTGCCATAGCTCGACATTCTTGACCGGCTTCTTGTCGGCGGTGCGCCAGCCGTTGCGCTTCCAGCCGTGGATCCAGCCGGTGATGCCCTGCCGCACATACTGACTGTCGGTGTAGAGATCGACGGTGCACGGCTTCTTCAGCGCTTCCAGCGCGGAGATTGCCGCCATCAATTCCATCTGGTTGTTGGTGGTGTGGCGCTCGCCGCCGTTCAGCTCTTTCTCCTTGTCGCCGAACTTCAGGATCGCGCCCCAGCCGCCGGGCCCGGGATTTCCCGAGCAGGCGCCGTCGGTGAAGATCGTCACATTGGGAAGTTCGCTCACGCGACCAGTCCTGACGGCATCAGCCCGTAGTCGCGCGCGCTGGAAACGCTCTGATGGAAGCGCAGCTTGCGGACGTATTCTAGCGGATCCTTCGGCTTGACCAGCGCGCCCTTGGGCACGTTGAGCCAGTCGACCAGCCGCGTCAGCAGGAAGCGGATCGCGGCGCCGCGCGCCAGCAGCGGCAGCGCGGCCTGCTCGGCGTCAGTCAGCTTTCGCACCCGGCCGTAAGCATTGAGGAAGGCGCGCGCCTTGGTGACGTTGAAGGAATGATCCGGCTCGAAGCACCAGGCGTTGAGGCAGATCGCGACGTCATAGGCCAGCATGTCGTTGCAGGCAAAGGTGAAGTCGATGATGCCCGAAAGCTTGTCGCCGAGGAAGAAGACGTTGTCGTTGAAGAGATCGGCGTGGATCACGCCCTCGGGCAGATCGGTCGGCCAGATGCCGCTGGAGAGATGATCGAGCTCCTGGCCGAGAAACGCGCGCAGGCCCGGCTGCACCTCGTCGGCGCGATGTGACGCCGCATCGAACAGCGGCCGCCA
>Ga0102590_1000759_pt1 | contig 61222 bp, 58 predicted proteins | sample AraplaMF_Col_mMF_FD_76859 | JGI IMG/M metagenome (GOLD analysis project Ga0102590, IMG submission 76859) | Arabidopsis root microbial communities from the University of North Carolina, USA - plate scrape MF_Col_mMF | ecosystem: Host-associated > Plants > Roots > Endosphere | place: USA...
GTCCACAGACGGCGTCATAGGGCCGCTTCGGGCCGCATACGGCTGCACAAACACGAAGACCCCGGCCTCAGCGTTTCCGCTGGTGACGGGGTCTTTGGGCACCTCATGCAGGGTGCCCCCGGCAGGATTCGAACCTGCGCACACGGCTCCGGAGGCCGTTGCTCTATCCCCTGAGCTACGGGGGCGTGTCGGCCGTTCTCTGCGGCGACGGGTAGAACCCTACCAGCTCTTTCAGGGTCGCCATGAACAGGTTTCCCGGGCCGTGGGGTGCCCGCCGCTCCCTCGACAGGCGCCCCTCCGTCGCACACCGGGCGCCCCCGGGTGTCGATAGCCGCTCGCTCGGACACGCCCGGGTGCGCAGTGCCGCTCCCTCGAAGCTCAGCTTCCCCGCGAGCCTCGACTCCCGGTGGAACTCCCTTTGCGTGCACGGGCCGTCTCGAACCGTGGGCAAGGCGCCGGCTTCGTTGTGCCTCCCCCGGACGGGGTGGAAGTGGGGAAAACCCGGACGCGGCCGCTCGGGGCGACCTACTCTCGACTTGTGCCAGGCGCGTCCGGTCGGGTGCTTGTTGTGGACGACAACAAGGTCATCCGGCAGCTGATCAGGGTCAACCTCGAGCTGGAGGGTATCGAGGTCGTGACCGCGGCCGACGGTGCCGAGTGTTTGGACATCGTTCATCACGTACAGCCCGACGTGGTCACCCTCGATGTCGTCATGCCGCGGCTCGACGGGCTGCGGACCGCCGCGCGGCTGCGGTCCGATCCGCGGACTCGGGAGCTCCCGCTCGCCATCATCAGCGCGTGCACGCAGTACGAGGTCGAGAGCGGCCTCGACGTGGGTGTCGACGCGTTCCTCGCCAAGCCGTTCGAACCCACCGAACTTGTCGACCTGGTGAAGGACCTGATGGAGCGTCGAGGGCGTGTCGATGCCTCCCGCACCGCCGATGCCCCTGGCACCGGTGCCGGTGCCGGTGCCGGGCTCGTGGTCGGCAGCGGGCGCGACTCCGGAGAGGGCGAGCGGGCCGGGCGCGCTGATCACGTCGGGCGCACGGGTGCCTGAACAGCCATCCGGCCGACGGGGAACCTCCCTGAGGTCCTGATCAGCAAGTGGTCGTCGCCGTGACGGGCAGCGCATCGGCGCCGCCCGCCGAGGCCTCTGGCAACGGCGTCCTGACCGCCGCCGGCCAGGCCAGTCGGCCACTCCCCGCCCGAGCTCTCCGACCCCCGTCCACATCCCGGACTTCCGTCCAAACCAGGTCGCAGACCCACCCCCCTCCTCCCATACCCTTGTCCCGTGACCCCCGTCGAGCTCTCTCGTACCGTGCTGCGCGCGGTACGTCGCGCTGTGGACGACGGGGAACTGAGCGTGGCCGTGCCCGCACGTGCCGTCGTCACTCCGCCCGGGCCCGGCGGCCGTGGCGACTACGCCACCAACATCGCCCTCCAGCTCGCCCGTCCCGCCGGCCGGCCGGCGCGCCAGGTCGCCGAGATCCTGCGGTCCCACCTCCGTGACACCGCCGGAGTGGCCGACGTCGAGATCACCGGACCCGGCTTCCTCAACATCCACCTCGAGGGCTCCGGCGCCACCGCCTCCCTCGTGCGGGAGATCCTCCAGGGTGCCGGCGGGGATGCCTCGGGCAGGCAGGGCATCATCCTCCGGACCGGCATCAACAGTGGCCCTGCTGTCGCCAGCAGTAGAGATATCGACATCGACAGCAAGAGAGATGAGAACAGCACACATGCCGGCGGCCGCACAGACGCCGATGCCGACCGCGACACCGATCCAGACGGCGACACAGAGGCCGACCGGGAGGCAGACGTAGACGTCGACCTCGGCGCAGACATCGCCCCCGCCACCGCCCCCCGCCCCACCATCCCCCCCTACGGCCACGCCCCCACCCTCCAAGGCCGTGTCATTCCGCTTCGTGTCCCCTACGAGGTCCGGGCCGAAGTCGTTGCCGACAGCCTGGTGCGGATCATCGCCACCCAGGGCGGGCGGGCCGAAGTCGATCATGTGCGGCCCGGGGAGCGGGTGGATCTGCGGCCCGTGCCGGCCCCGGAGGATCCCGCCCCGCTCGGTCCCGACGCCGCTCGCTGGGCCCTGTTGTATCCGGCGCCGCACGACCGGCCCCGGATCACCGCCGATCATCTGCTGCAGCGTGAGAGCAACCCTCTCTTCCGCGTCCGGTACGCCCATGCCCGGGCCCGTGCGCTCGGTCGCAACGCCGTGCGGCTCGGGTTCGACGCCGTTCCCGGTGACCTGGCGGACGTGACCGCCGCCGACCCGCTCGTGCGGGCCCTCGCCGAGTATCCGAACGCCCTCACCCAGGCGGCCGCCCACCGTGCGCCCGACCGGCTCGCCCGGCATCTCGTGGCCGTCGCCGATGCCCTGCTCGCCTTTCAGCACACCGTGCTCCCGCTCGGCGACGAGAAACCCTCGGCCGCCCACCGGGCCCGGCTGGCTCTCGCCGCAGCCGCCGGGACGGTGCTGGCCGGCGGCCTGTCCCTGCTCGGCATCAGCGCACCCGACTATCTCTGAGAGAGCCCAGACCTGTCATGAGCCGTTCCGCACATCCCGCCGGGCCCCGCCACGCCGACGTCCTGCCCGAGGGCCACTACTCCGCACCGCCCACCGATCTCAACGCCCTCGACCCCAAGGTGTGGGCGCAGACCGTCGGACGCACCACCGACGGCGTGGTCGAGGTCGGGGGGATCGACGTCAAGGCGCTCGCCGAACAGTTCGGGACCCCCGCCTACTTCATCGACGAGGCGGACTTCCGCGCCCGGGCCCGGGCCTGGCGCACCGCCTTCGGGCCCGACGCCGACGTCTTCTACGCGGGGAAGGCGTTCCTGTCCCGGGCCGTCGTGCGCTGGCTGTACGAGGAAGGGCTGAACCTCGACGTCTGCTCGGGCGGGGAGCTCGCCACGGCCCTGTCGGGCGGCATGCCCGCCGACCGCATCGCCTTCCACGGCAACAACAAGTCCACCGAGGAGATCACCAGGGCCGTCGAGGCCGGTGTCGGGCGGATCGTGCTCGACTCCTTCCAGGAGATCGTGCGGGTGGCGCACATCGCTTCGTCGCTCGGCAGGCGGCAGCGCGTCCAGATCCGGGTCACCGTGGGCGTCGAGGCGCACACCCACGAGTTCATCGCCACCGCGCACGAGGACCAGAAGTTCGGCGTCCCGCTCGCCGGCGGGCAGGCCGCGGAGGCCGTGCGCCGTGCTCTCCAGCTCGACGGGCTCGAGGTCATCGGCATCCACAGTCACATCGGGTCGCAGATCTTCGACATGTCGGGCTTCGAGGTCGCCGCCCACCGTGTGGTGGGGCTCCTGAAGGACATCCGGGACGAGCACGGCATCGAGCTGCCCGAGATCGACCTCGGCGGCGGGCTCGGGATCGCGTACACGAGCGACGACGATCCGCGTGAGCCGCACGAGATCGCCAAGGCGCTCACCGAGATCGTCTCCCGCGAGTGCGAGTCCGCCCGTCTGCGGACCCCCCGCATCTCCGTGGAGCCGGGGCGCGCCATCGTCGGGCCCACCGCGTTCACGCTGTACGAGGTCGGCACCATCAAGCCCCTCGACGGGCTGCGCACCTATGTCTCCGTCGACGGCGGCATGTCGGACAACATCCGCACCGCGCTGTACGACGCCGAGTACAGCGTCGCCCTCGTCTCCCGGACCTCCGACGCCGAGCCGATGCTGGTACGTGTGGTCGGCAAGCACTGCGAGAGCGGGGACATCGTGGTTCGGGACGCCTTCCTGCCCGCCGATCTCGCGCCCGGCGACCTCATCGCCGTGCCCGCCACCGGGGCGTACTGCCGGTCGATGGCCAGCAACTACAACCACGTGCTCCGCCCGCCCGTCGTCGCCGTGGGCGACGGCGAGGCCCGTGTGATCGTCCGCCGTGAGACGGAGGAGGACCTGCTGCGTCTCGACGTCGGGTGACCCCGGACACCCTCCCGGGGGCCGCAGCTCCGGCGGAAGATCTTCCGGTCGTCCGCCGCCGATAGATGAAATAGACGTCTCACGATTCGGACAAAGGGCGGAAAGCGCCGTCCGGTGAGTGAGACTGGGTCAACCGTAGACCGCATGAGGAAACGAGGTCGCATGATGCGTACGCGTCCGCTGAAGGTGGCGCTGCTGGGCTGTGGGGTTGTCGGCTCAGAGGTCGCGCGCATCATGACGACGCACGCCGACGATCTCGCCGCGAGGATCGGGGCTCCCGTGGAGCTGGCGGGGGTCGCCGTCCGCCGGCCGTCCAAAGTGCGCCAGGGCATTCCCGCCGAACTCGTCACCACCGATGCCACCGCCCTGGTCAAACGCGGGGACATCGACGTGGTGGTGGAGGTCATCGGGGGGATCGAGCCCGCCCGCACGCTGATCACCACCGCCTTCGAGCACGGCGCGTCGGTCGTCTCGGCCAACAAGGCGCTCGTCGCCCAGGACGGTGCCGCTCTGCACGCCGCGGCGGAGGAGCACGGACGCGACCTGTACTACGAGGCCGCCGTCGCCGGTGCCATCCCGCTGATCCGCCCGCTGCGCGAGTCGCTCGCCGGTGACAAGGTCAACCGGGTGCTGGGGATCGTCAACGGGACGACGAACTTCATCCTCGACAAGATGGACTCGACGGGGGCCGGATACCAGGAGGCCCTCGACGAGGCCACCGCCCTCGGATACGCGGAGGCCGACCCGACCGCCGACGTCGAGGGGTTCGACGCGGCCGCCAAGGCCGCCATCCTCGCCGGGATCGCCTTCCACACGCGCGTGCGCCTCGACGACGTCTACCGCGAGGGAATGACGGAGGTCACGGCCGCGGACTTCGCCTCGGCGAAGAAGATGGGCTGCACCATCAAGCTGCTCGCCATCTGCGAGCGCGCCGCCGACGGGGCGTCGGTCACCGCGCGTGTGCACCCCGCGATGATTCCGCTGGCCCATCCGCTCGCATCGGTGCGCGGCGCCTACAACGCCGTGTTCGTCGAGTCGGACGCCGCGGGCCGGCTGATGTTCTACGGCCCCGGTGCCGGCGGTGCGCCGACCGCCTCCGCCGTACTCGGCGACCTCGTCGCCGTGTGCCGCAACCGGCTCAGCGGGGCCACCGGGCCCGGCGAGTCCGCCTACGCGGCTCTGCCCGTGTCCCCGATGGGCGATGTCGTCACGCGCTATCACATCAGCCTCGACGTCGCCGACAAACCGGGTGTCCTCGCGCAGGTCGCGACCGTTTTCGCCGGGCACGACGTCTCGATCGATACGGTTCGCCAGCAGAGCAGGAGCCAGGGCGGCGGCGACGCGGCCGCCGCCGAGCAGGGCGGATCCGGGCGACGGGAGGGCGGGGAGGCCTCGCTCGTCGTCGTCACCCACCGTGCGTCCGACGCGTCCCTGGCCGGGACCGTCGAGGCGCTGCGCAGCCTCGACACCGTGCGGGGTGTCGCCAGCATCATGCGGGTTGAAGGAGAGTAGTCAGCAATGACCCACCAGTGGCGCGGAATCATCGAGGAGTACCGGGACAGGCTGCCGGTGTCCGACAGCACGCCCGTCGTGACGCTCCGTGAAGGCGGCACCCCGCTCGTGCCCGCGCAGGTGCTCTCCGAGCGCACCGGCTGCGAGGTCCACCTCAAGGTGGAGGGTGCGAACCCCACCGGGTCCTTCAAGGACCGCGGTATGACGATGGCCATCAGCAAGGCCAAGGAGGAGGGCGCCAAGGCGGTGATCTGCGCCTCCACCGGGAACACCTCCGCCTCGGCCGCCGCCTACGCCGTGCGCGCCCGGATGGTGTCGGCCGTGCTCGTGCCCCGCGGCAAGATCGCGCTGGGCAAGATGGGGCAGGCCCTGGTGCACGGCGCGAAGATCCTCCAGGTGGACGGCAACTTCGACGACTGCCTCACCCTCGCCCGGGCGCTGTCCGACAACTATCCGGTCGCGCTGGTCAATTCCGTCAACCCGGTGCGTATCGAGGGCCAGAAGACGGCGGCCTTCGAGATCGTCGACATGCTCGGCGACGCACCGGACGTCCACGTCCTGCCGGTAGGCAACGCGGGCAACATCACGGCCTACTGGAAGGGCTACAAGGAGTACGCCGCGGACGGCGTCGCCCGGCGGACCCCCCGCATGTGGGGTTTCCAGGCCTCCGGCTCGGCCCCGATCGTGCGCGGCGAGGTCGTGAAGGACCCCTCGACCATCGCCACCGCGATCCGCATCGGCAACCCGGCGTCCTGGAAGTACGCCCTCGCGGCGAGGGACGAATCGGGCGGGTTCATCGATGAGGTGACGGACCGTGAGATTCTGCGCGCCTACCGTCTGTTGGCCGCGCAGGAGGGCGTCTTCGTGGAGCCCGCCTCCGCCGCGTCCGTCGCCGGTCTGCTGAAGGCCGCCGAGCGGGGTGAGGTCGAGCCCGGCCAGCGGATCGTGTGCACCGTCACCGGAAACGGCCTCAAGGACCCCGACTGGGCCGTCGCGGGCGCCCCGCAGCCGGTGACGGTCCCGGTCGACGCGGCGGCGGCGGCCGAACGACTCGGGCTTGCGTAAAGCGGGCGCCGCCGGGGGACAACCCTGATGGCATCCGGCAGAGGGGGCACAGGGGGCTTACGACACGCATCGTGCGCCTCCCGTGCGCCCTATGTCGCCACAGAACCTTCCTTCGATAGGCTGTACCGAACCCGCCCGCCGCATATGCCGCGGTACCGCGTCGTCCCTGCGGCCCGGCCCCCGGGTTTCCCGTACGCCTCGAAAGTCACTCGACCATCACGCAGCTCAAGGAGAGTCATCGAGCGATGGCCGGTCCAGCGTTCCGCGCCGCCGCCGTCCGGGTGCGCGTCCCCGCCACCAGCGCCAACCTCGGCCCGGGCTTCGACGCCCTTGGCCTGGCCCTGGGGCTGTACGACGACGTCGTCGTCCGAGTGGCCGACACCGGGCTGCACATCGACATCGCGGGCGAGGGCAGCGAGACGCTTCCGCGCGACGAGGGCCATCTCCTCGTACGGTCCCTGCGCGCCGCCTTCGACGCCCTGGGCGGGCAGCCGCGCGGCCTGGAGATCGTCTGCGCCAACCGCATTCCGCACGGTCGTGGCCTCGGCTCCTCCTCCGCCGCCATCTGCGCCGGCATCGTCGCCGCCCGCGCCGTGACCATAGGCGCGGACAGCCGGCTCGACGACGTCGCACTGCTGGAGCTCGCCACCGAGATCGAGGGCCATCCCGACAACGTCGCGGCCTGTCTCCTCGGCGGATTCACGCTTTCCTGGATGGAGCGCGGCTCCGCCCGTGCGATCCGCATGGACCCCGTCGATTCCGTCGTTCCGGTGGTTTTCGTGCCCGGAAAGCCGGTGCTGACCCAGACGGCGCGCGGACTGCTCCCGCGCACCGTGCCGCACGTCGACGCAGCGGCGAACGCGGGCCGCGCCGCACTGCTCGTCGAGGCGCTGACCAGGCGTCCCGAGCTGCTGCTGCCCGCCACGGAGGACCGTCTCCATCAGGAGTACCGCGCCCCGGCGATGCCGGAGAGCGCGGCGCTGGTGGAACGGCTGCGGGCGGACGGGATCCCCGCGGTGATCTCCGGCGCGGGACCCACCGTCCTCGCGCTGGCCGACGGCGCGAGCGCCGACAAGGTGGCCGATCTGGCGGGCGAGGGCTGGGCCGCCAACCGGCTGGAGCTGGACAGCCAGGGAGCGAGCGTGCTGCCGCTTGCGTCCTGACACACGGTTGCCGGATTTCGAGAGGGGGAATGTTTGTTGGATCCGGTAGTGTTAACCTCAAGTCTGCACCCCACCCCGCCATGGCAAGGTGCTTCGTGTCCCCGTCCGGGACAACCATTCTTCCGGGAGCCTCCCAAGCCGCACTGTGTTTCGTACCGCGTACGTGAGCAGTACGTCGTACGCGGACACTGAGCGGGTTGCCGAGCACGCTCCGGAATCGGCGTCACCGAGCCGAGTGACACAAATCCGAGTGCCACGCCTTCGGGAAGCGCCAATCATCAGATATCTCTTCCGCCGTTTTGGCGGACCACCGCCCCGGCACGGTCCACACAGACGGGATCGAAGCCGGACAGCACAACCGGTCGCCGAGCCAGACAGGCCGACGTCCGCTCCAGGGAAGGACCCTTCGTGAGCGACACCACCGATCTGATGGGCGCACGTGTCGACGAGACCGCTGCCGCGCCCGCCACGGACGCCTCTGCGCCTGCCACCGGTGCCGGCTCCCGGCGGCGCCGCGGTACCGGCCTCGAGGGCATGGTGCTGGCCGAGCTGCAGCAGGTCGCATCCGGCCTCGGCATCAGGGGCACGGCGCGCATGCGCAAGAGCCAGCTGATCGAGGTCATCAAGGAGGCGCAGGCCGGAGGTGCCCCGGCCAAGGCCGAGACGGCCACCGAGGCCAAGCCCAAGCGCCGGGCCACCTCCAGGACCCGCACCGGCGACGAGGCCGCGGCCGAGGCGCAGGCGGAGAAGGCCTCCGAGCAGTCCGCCGCGCAGCAGATCGAGATTCCCGGCCAGGGAGCCGGTGACGAGGCCCAGGGCGAGCGCCGTCGGCGTCGCGCCACCGCCGAGGCGGGCAGCCCCGAGACGGTCGCCGCCGAGGCGAAGAGCGAGTCGAAGGCCGAGACGTCCGCGCAGGCGCAGGGCGACGGCAGGGCCGACGGCGGCGATGGCGAGGGCCGCCGCCGTGACCGCCGCGAGCGCGGGCGTGACCGCGACCGTGACCGCCGCGGCAAGGGCGACGACCAGCAGCAGGGCCAGGGCGGCCAGCAGCGTCAGCAGCAGAGCCAGCAGCAGGGCGGCGGCCGTCAGGACCGGACGCAGCAGCAGGACGACGACGACTTCGAGGGCGGCCGCCGTGGCCGTCGTGGCCGCTACCGCGACCGCCGTGGCCGTCGCGGCCGCGACGACGTCGCCGCCGAGCCGCAGTTGGCCGAGGACGACGTCCTGATCCCCGTCGCGGGCATCCTGGACATCCTCGACAACTACGCCTTCATCCGTACCTCGGGCTATCTGCCGGGTCCGAACGACGTGTACGTCTCCCTCGCCCAGGTCCGCAAGAACGGTCTGCGCAAGGGCGACCACATCACCGGCGCGGTCCGGCAGCCGAAGGAGGGCGAGCGGCGCGAGAAGTTCAACGCGCTCGTCCGGCTGGACTCCGTCAACGGCATGGCGCCCGAACACGGCCGTGGCCGCCCGGAGTTCAACAAGCTCACCCCGCTGTACCCGCAGGACCGGCTCCGCCTGGAGACCGACCCGGGCGTGCTGACCACCCGGATCATCGACCTGGTGTCGCCGATCGGCAAGGGCCAGCGCGGTCTGATCGTGGCCCCGCCGAAGACCGGCAAGACCATGATCATGCAGGCGATCGCCAACGCGATCACCCACAACAACCCCGAGTGCCACCTGATGGTCGTCCTTGTCGACGAGCGTCCGGAAGAGGTCACCGACATGCAGCGGTCGGTCAAGGGCGAGGTCATCTCCTCGACCTTCGACCGTCCGGCCGAGGACCACACCACGGTCGCCGAGCTGGCCATCGAGCGGGCCAAGCGCCTGGTGGAGCTGGGCCACGACGTCGTCGTGCTGCTCGACTCGATCACCCGTCTGGGCCGTGCGTACAACCTGGCGGCTCCGGCGTCCGGCCGCATCCTGTCCGGTGGTGTCGACTCCACGGCCCTCTACCCGCCGAAGCGCTTCTTCGGTGCGGCCCGGAACATCGAGGACGGCGGTTCGCTGACCATCCTCGCCACCGCCCTGGTGGACACCGGGTCCCGCATGGACGAGGTGATCTTCGAGGAGTTCAAGGGCACCGGCAACATGGAGCTCAAGCTCGACCGGAAGCTCGCCGACAAGCGCATCTTCCCGGCGGTGGACGTCGACGCGTCCGGCACCCGCAAGGAGGAGATCCTGCTCGGCAACGAGGAGCTCGCCATCGTGTGGAAGCTGCGCCGGGTGCTGCACGCGCTCGACCAGCAGCAGGCGATCGAGCTGCTCCTCGACAAGATGAAGCAGACGAAGTCGAACATCGAGTTCCTGATGCAGATCCAGAAGACGACGCCCACGCCGAACGGCGACTGAGCCCGTCCGAAGGCCTGAGGGCCGCCCTCGTCGCACGGCGACGGGGGCGGCCCTCTGCGTTGTCCGGACCCGGGTGCCTCCATGTGCTCTCGAACGAGACGTTCGCCACAAGAATCAGTGTCGGTACCGTTTTCCGGCACTACGCCCTCATCGGGTGAAACCCCAGGTGAGCGCCGTTCGACACCGTGATCGGGTAACGGTCTGTGATCGTGCGTCCACGATATGGCCACGGTGCGTCGTGCAACCCTGGCTCCGGTTCCTCCGTCTGACCGGACGGAGCGACCGTCGGAGTGACGGGGTTCCCGCAGGGTCCCCCCGGCTCGACGCAGCCGAACGCTCCGGGGAGGTTCGCCACTGACCAGGCGTGACCCTGAATACAAGGGGTACCCGACCGGGACGAGAACTGAGGAGCACATGCCTGCCGAGAGCACGCCGGACGCCGGCATAGCCGACGAGACCGTGACGCCCGGGCCGCGACGCCGGGCCAAGGGCCGCCGCCGCAAGCCCCGGGGCAAGGGACGCCGGGCTCTCGTCGTCATGGCCTGGACCGCCGCGGGCATCGTCGTCCTCGGCGGCACCGGTGTCGGCTACCTGTACTTCAAGCTCAACGGCAACATCAAGAGCGTCGACATCAACCAGGCACTCGGCACCGACCGGCCCGCGAAGGTCGACAACGGCTCCGAGAACATCCTGGTCCTGGGCTCGGACACCCGTTCCGGCAGCAACAGGACGCTGGGCGGGGGGACCGACGACGGCAGCGCCCGCTCCGACACGGCGATGATCGTGCACGTCTACAAGGGCCACAAGAAGGCCAGCGTGGTCTCCATCCCGCGCGACACCCTCGTGGACCGACCGGAGTGCACCGACAGCAAGGGGAACGCGCAGCCCGCGGCCCGGAGCGTCATGTTCAACTCGGCCTACTCCACCGGAGGCGCCACGTGCGCCGTGAAGACCGTCGAGTCGATCACCGGTATCCGCATGGACCACTACGTCGAGGTGGACTTCGCCGGATTCCAGAAGCTGATAGACGACCTCGGCGGCGTCCAGGTGACCACCACCAAGGCCATCGACGACCGGGAGAGCCACCTCGCGCTCCCGGCCGGCACGCACACCCTCGACGGCCGGCAGGCGCTCGGCCTGGTCCGCACCCGGCACGGCGTGGGCGACGGCTCCGACCTCGGCCGCATCCAGCTCCAGCAGGCCTTCGTCAAGGCGCTGGTCGACCAGGTCAAGCAGATCGGCATCCTGTCCAGCCCGACGAAGCTGGTGGACCTGGCCGACACCGCGACCAAGGCGGTCACCACCGACTCCGACCTGGCCTCGGTCAAGTCACTGGCGTCCTTCGCCAACGGGCTGAAGGGCATCAGCTCCTCCCACATGAACATGGTGACGATGCCGGTCCAGTACGACCCGGCGAACCCCAACCGGGTCCTGACCGACAAGTCCAAGGCCCGCCTGATCTGGAGCGCCCTGGAGAACGACAAGCCGATCCCGGCGAAGGCGACACAGGGCACGGCGACGGGCGAGGCCAAGGGCGTCGTGGCGTCGTCCTGAGCCGGGCGGCCACACCGCGGACCCCTCCGGCACGGGCGGCGGCAGCGGCGCGCCGGGGCCGCACGGAGGCTCTCCGGGCCCCGGTCACGGCCGGGGAATAGATCACTTGTGCCCCCGGTTTTGGGGGATGCGGCCAGTCCTGGCAGACTGGTACGTCGGCTCCGGTTCACGCTCCCGCATCCCGCGTCTGCGACCCGGCGCCCTCCCGAAACCTAGGAGACACCTTGAAGCGCGACATCCACCCCGAGTACGTCGAGACGCAGGTCAGCTGCACCTGTGGCGCGTCGTTCACCACCCGCAGCACGATCGGGTCCGGCACCATCCGGGCCGAGGTCTGCTCCGAGTGCCACCCGTTCTACACGGGCAAGCAGAAGATCCTCGACACCGGTGGCCGTGTGGCCCGCTTCGAGGCCCGCTTCGGCAAGGCTGCCGCTGCCAAGAAGTAGCGAGCCCACAGCGCCGGTCTCCGGTGTTCCCGTCTTCACGTGTGGAAGCGGGGGCCCGGGACCGGCGCTTTGCGGTGCAGCCACAGTTCGTCGTACGTACGTCCCCACGCCCGGCCCGGCGGGGGACAATCCAGGGAGTCGGAGATGTTCGAGGCGGTCGAGGAGCTGGTCGGTGAACACGCCGACCTGGAGAAGAAGCTGGCCGATCCGTCGGTCCACGCCGACCAGGCCAACGCACGCACGCTCAACAAGCGTTATGCCGAGCTGAGTCCCATCGTCGCCACGTACCGCTCCTGGAAGCAGACCGGTGACGACATCGAGACCGCCCGCGAACTGGCCGCCGACGACCCGGACTTCGCGGCCGAGGTCAAGGACCTGGAGAGGCAGCGCGAGGAGCTGACCGAGAAGCTGCGCCTCCTGCTCGTCCCGCGCGACCCCAACGACGACAAGGACGTCATCCTCGAGGTCAAGGCGGGCGCGGGCGGCGACGAGTCCGCCCTGTTCGCCGGGGACCTGCTGCGTATGTACCTGCGCTACGCCGAGCGCGTCGGCTGGAAGACCGAGATCATCGACTCCACCGAGTCCGAACTCGGCGGCTACAAGGACGTCCAGGTCGCCGTGAAGGCCCGCGGCACCCAGGAGCCCGGCCAGGGCGTGTGGGCCCGTCTGAAGTACGAGGGCGGGGTGCACCGTGTGCAGCGCGTGCCCGCGACGGAGTCCCAGGGCCGTATCCACACCTCCGCGGCCGGTGTGCTGGTCACGCCGGAGGCGGAGGAGGTCGACGTCGAGATCAACCCGAACGACCTTCGGATCGACGTCTACCGCTCCTCGGGCCCCGGTGGCCAGTCCGTCAACACGACCGACTCCGCCGTGCGCATCACGCACCTGCCGACCGGCGTCGTCGCCTCCTGCCAGAACGAGAAGAGCCAGCTGCAGAACAAGCAGCAGGCGATGCGTATCCTGCGCTCCAGGCTGCTCGCCATGGCGCAGGAGGAGGCGGAGAAGGAGGCCGCCGACGCCCGCCGCAGCCAGGTCCGCACCGTCGACCGCTCCGAGAAGATCCGTACGTACAACTTCCCGGAGAACCGCATCTCCGACCACCGCGTCGGCTTCAAGGCCTACAACCTCGACCAGGTCCTGGACGGCGACCTCGACGCGGTGATCCAGGCCTGCGTCGACGCGGACTCGGCCGCCAAGCTCGCAGCCGCGTAAGGCACGTACACAATCGGAGGACCAGCGTGAACCTGCTGCTCGCGGAGGTGGCCCAGGCCACCCAGCGGCTGGCCGACGCCGGCGTGCCCTCGCCGCGCAACGACGCGGAGGAGCTCGCCGCCTTCGTGCACGGCGTCAAGCGGGGCGCGCTGCACTCCGTGAAGGACTCGGACTTCGACGCCCGGTACTGGGAGGTCATCGCCCGCCGAGAGGCCCGCGAACCGCTCCAGCACATCACGGGACGCGCCTACTTCCGGTACCTGGAACTCCAGGTCGGGCCCGGGGTGTTCGTACCCCGCCCGGAGACCGAGTCGGTGGTCGGCTGGGCCATAGACGCCGTACGGGCGATGGACGTGGTCGAGCCGCTGATCGTGGACCTGTGCACGGGTTCGGGTGCCATCGCACTCGCCCTGGCCCAGGAGGTGCCGCGCTCCCGTGTGCACGCCGTGGAGCTGTCCGACGAGGCGCTCCAGTGGACCCGCAAGAACATGGAGGGCTCCAGGGTCGACCTGCGCCAGGGCGACGCCCTGGACGCCTTCCGCGACCTCGACGGCCAGGTCGACCTCGTGATCTCCAACCCGCCGTACATCCCGCTCACCGAATGGGAGTACGTCGCGCCGGAGGCCCGGGACTACGATCCCGAGCTCGCCCTGTTCTCAGGCGAGGACGGCCTCGAGCTCATCCGCGGCCTGGAGCGCACGGCGCACCGGCTGCTGCGCCCCGGCGGCGTCGTCGTCATCGAGCACGCCGACACCCAGGGCGGCCAGGTGCCGTGGATCTTCACCGAGGAGCGGGGCTGGGCCGACGCGGCCGATCACCCCGACCTCAACAACCGCCCCCGCTTCGCGACCGCCCGCAGGGCGCTGCCGTGAGCACCCCGAAGACTCTCTTTCCGCAGCAGTACGTGTACGAGGAGGCCAGCTGAAGATGGCACGGCGATACGACACCAACGACGCGACCGACCGCACGACCGGTCTGCGCGAAGCCGCGTCCGCCGTCCGCCGTGGCGAACTCGTGGTGCTGCCGACCGACACCGTGTACGGCATCGGCGCCGACGCGTTCTCCTCGGAGGCCGTGGCCGACCTGCTCCAGGCCAAGGGCCGGGGCCGCAATATGCCCACGCCCGTCCTCATCGGCTCCCCGAACACCCTGCACGGCCTCGTCACGGACTTCTCCGAGATGGCCTGGGAACTGGTCGACGCGTTCTGGCCGGGCGCCCTCACGCTCGTCGCGCGGCATCAGCCGTCGTTGCAGTGGGACCTCGGGGACACCCGTGGGACCGTTGCCGTGCGCATGCCGCTGCACCCGGTCGCCATCGAACTGCTGACCGAAGTCGGCCCGATGGCCGTCTCCTCCGCCAACCTGACCGGCCACCCGGCGCCGGAGAACTGCGACGACGCCCAGGAGATGCTCGGCGACTCCGTCTCCGTCTACCTGGACGGCGGTCCCACCCCCGGGAACATCCCCTCCTCGATCGTCGACGTCACCGGCAAGGTGCCCGTCCTGCTGCGGGCCGGTGCCCTGTCGGCGGACGAGCTGCGAAAGGTCGTACCCGACCTCGAGGTGGCGAATTGACAGCCCCTGACGCGGGGCGTGGCATAGGCAACGGGGACGAGACGGGGACCTTCGGGCTTCCCCGCGACACTTTCCGCATCCTCCACGTCAGCACCGGCAACGTGTGCCGCTCGCCGATCACCGAGCGGCTGACCCGGCATTTCCTCGCGGACCGGCTCGGCGACCCCCTGTGGGGCGGGCTGATCGTGGAGAGTGCCGGCACCTGGGGTCACGAGGGCGCGCCCATGGAGGCGAACGCGGCGGCGGTCCTCGCCGACTTCGGCGCGGACGCCTCCGGCTTCGTCGGCCGGGAACTCCTGGACGAACACGTCATCCGGGCCGACCTGGTGCTGACCGCGACGCGCGACCACCGGGCCCAGGTGATCTCCATGGGCCACTCGGCGGGACTGCGCACCTTCACGCTGAAGGAGTTCACCCGCCTCGTGCGGGCGATAGACCCGGCCACGCTGCCCCCGCTGGAGGACGGCGTGGTCGCGCGCGCCCGTGCCCTGGTCCGGGCCGCGGCGGCCCTGCGCGGCTGGCTGCTCGCCCCGACGGCGGGTGCGGACGAGGTCTACGACCCGTACGGGGCCCCGCTCACCTTCTTCCGGTCGGTCGGGGACGAGATCCACCAGGCGCTGGAACCGGTCGTGACGGCGCTGACGGGAGTGCCCACCCGGGCCTGACCGGGTGACGCAGGCAGGCTCCGAACGAGGGCGTTGCACCTGCACGGCGGTAGCCACCCGGCGCCCCGGCGAACCCGGGCCTACATTGGACGTACGTTTCCGATGCCCGGAGCCCCGGAGCCCACCATGGCGGTCACGCACACCCTCGAGGCCGACGTCCTGCGTCGGCAGGACCCCGAACTCGCCGACATCATCCTCGGAGAGCTCACCCGTCAGTCGACGACGCTGCAGCTCATCGCCGCCGAGAACTTCACCTCGCCGGCCGTGCTCGCCGCCCTCGGCTCTCCGCTCGCCAACAAGTACGCCGAGGGCTATCCCGGCGCCCGCTACCACGGGGGCTGCGAGATCGTCGACGTCGCCGAGCGGATCGCGGTGGACCGGGCGAAGGCGCTCTTCGGGGCCGAGCACGCCAATGTGCAGTCGCACTCGGGATCGTCGGCGGTGCTGGCCGCGTACGCCGCGCTGCTCAGACCCGGTGACACCGTGCTCGCCCTGGGGCTGCCGCACGGCGGGCATCTCACGCACGGGTCGCCCGCCAACTTCTCCGGCCGCTGGTTCGACTTCGTCGGCTACGGGGTCGAGGCGGACTCGGGGCTCATCGACCACGAGCAGGTGCGCTCCCTGGCCCGTACGCACCGGCCCAAGGCCATCGTGTGCGGGTCCATCGCCTATCCGCGCCACATCGACTACGCCTTCTTCCGGCAGGTCGCCGACGAGGTGGGCGCGTATCTCATCGCGGACGCCGCCCATCCGATCGGGCTGGTCGCCGGGGGAGCGGCGCCCAATCCGGTGCCGTACGCCGATGTCGTCTGCGCCACCACGCACAAGGTGCTGCGCGGTCCACGCGGCGGCATGATCCTGTGCGGGAGCGAATTGGCGGAGCGCGTGGACCGGGCGGTCTTCCCGTTCACCCAGGGCGGCGCGCAGATGCACAGCATCGCGGCGAAGGCGGTCGCCTTCGGGGAGGCCTCGACGGAGGGCTTCGCCGCATACGCCCGCCAGGTGGTGGCCAACGCCCGGCGGCTCGCCTCGGACCTGGGCGCCGCGGGGCTGGCGATCACCACCGGGGGCACCGACACCCATCTGCTGACCGTGGACCCGACCCCGCTCGGGGTGGACGGCCGCACCGCTCGGGGGCGGCTCACGGCGGCCGGCATGATCCTGGACACGTGTGCGCTGCCTCACGGCGACGCACGCGGACTGCGCCTCGGCACCGCCGCGCTGACCACGCAGGGCATGGGCGAGGCCGAGATGTCGTACATCGCCGCGCTCTTCGTGTCCGTGCTGCGTGACGAGGTGGACGGGAGGAAGGCACGTGAAGAAGTGCGGGAGCTGGCCGACGGATTTCCGCCGTATCCCGGCTGGTAGGGGGTAGGCGCAGCGGAGTGCACAGCCGAACGTGCAACCATCGTCGCTACCCGATTGTCCTCAACCATATGCACGCGAAGCTAGGGTGTGGTGCTGAGGACGTTCAGCGAGACCTGTGGGGAAGCCAGTGCGTGAATACCTGCTGACGCTCTGCATCACGGCCGCGGTGACGTATCTGCTGACTGGGCCGGTACGCAAATTCGCGATCGTGGCCGGAGCCATGCCGGAGATCCGGGCCCGTGACGTGCATCGGGAACCGACCCCCCGGCTCGGCGGTATCGCCATGTTCTTCGGCCTGTGCGCGGGCCTGCTGGTCGCCGACCACCTGGAGAACCTCAACGAGGTCTTCGCCAAGTCGAACGAGCCACGGGCACTGCTGTCGGGGGCCGCGCTGATCTGGCTGATCGGCGTGCTGGACGACAAGTTCGAGATCGACGCCCTGATCAAGCTCGGCGCCCAGATGATCGCCGCGGGCGTGATGGTCATGCAGGGTCTGACGATCCTGTGGCTGCCCGTGCCCGGCGTCGGCACGGTCTCGCTCACCCCGTGGCAGGGCACTCTGCTGACCGTGGCGCTGGTCGTCATCACGATCAACGCGGTGAACTTCGTCGACGGCCTCGACGGCCTCGCCGCGGGCGTGGTGTGCATCGCGTCCGCCGCGTTCTTCATGTACGCGTACCGGATCTGGTACGGCTACGGCCTGGAGGCCGCGGCCCCGGCGACCCTGTTCGCGGCGATCCTGATGGGCATGTGCCTGGGCTTCCTGCCGCACAACATGCACCCGGCGCGGATCTTCATGGGCGACTCGGGCTCGATGCTGATCGGACTCGTGCTCGCCGCGGGCGCCATCTCGATCACCGGGCAGGTGGACCCGGACGCGATGAACCTCTTCTCCGGTTCCGAGCGCGAGACGGTCCACCAGACCGTCCCGGTGTACATCCCGCTGCTGCTGCCGCTGACGATCATCGCCATCCCGGCCGCCGACCTCGTGCTCGCGATCGTGCGCCGTACCTGGCGCGGCCAGTCGCCGTTCGCCGCCGACCGCGGCCATCTGCACCACCGGCTCCTGGAGATCGGCCACTCGCACAGCCGGGCCGTGCTGATCATGTACTTCTGGTCGGCGCTGATCGCCTTCGGCGCCCTGGCGTACTCCGTGAACTCGGCGTCCCTGTGGATCGTGCTCGGCATCGTCGCACTGAGCGCGGTCGGCCTCGTGCTGCTCCTGCTGCCGAGGTTCACACCGCGTGCCCCGCGCTGGGCCGAGAGCTTCGTCCCGCCGCGCTACCGGCGCCGCCGCGACGGCGAACCCGAGGAAGCGGAGGCACCCGCCGCGTGCGAGGCGGAGGAGGAGCCGGAGCCGGACCACGAGCACCTCGCCCCGATCACCGCGGGTGTCAACGGGGCCACGGCCGTCAGCACCCGGATCCGGCCGACCCGACACAAGGCCGAGTCGTCGCGTTGACCTACAAGGTAAGAATCTGACTAACGCATTGCCGACCCGTGAGGGTGCAAAGGGCTTCAATACCAGACAAGTCGCCCCGCCGCCTGCGCAGACGCGCAGGTTCACCCTCATGTGTGACGGCGGGCACACCGTCTAGGTAAAGACCGCATCAAATAGTTTGTGATACGGTTCACGAGAACCCCGGGACAGAGCCGATGGGCCCAGCGAGAGGGACCCTCGGTGTGAGGAGCCCATTCGGCCCGGGACTACGCTCGTCCATGACGACACCCTGCCCCCCTGTGAAAGCGGAGTTGCCGCCATGCCGTCCAATGACGCCCGGAACCTACTGCAGACCGCTGTGCCCACAGCGGCCGTCGGCGTGCTCGCCGTGGCCGCCGGCGGTGTGGTCGCGGGTGGCAAGGGGGCGCTGGGCGCGGCTGTCGGTGTGGTGCTGGCCATCGTCTTCATGGGGATCGGCCTGTACGTCCTGCAGTGGACCGCAAAAACGCTCCCGCATCTGTTCCAGGCCATGGGCCTGATGCTCTATGTCGCACAGCTGCTGCTGCTTCTGATCTTCGTGGGCCTCTTCAAGGACACGTCCCTCTTCAACGCGAAGGCGTTCGCCCTCTCGCTCGTCGTCGCGACCGTCGTGTGGATGGCCGCGCAGGCTCGTGCGCACATGAAGGCCAAGCTGTTCTACGTCGACCCGGACTCCCAGGAGCGCGAGAAGTCCCAGAAGGCGGGCTCCGCGACGTGAGGGGTAGGGCCGGGATAAAGACGTGTGAGAGATCCTGCTATCGTCCGGTGCCAACTGCGGCATCGCGGGCGCGGGCACTTGAGCTGACGCCTGCTCAATCGCGAGGCTCGAGGGCCCCAAGCCGCCCCCACATCCGTAACACCAGTCCGGTGCCGATCCGCGGCTGCGCGCCGCGCCGACACAACGAGGTTGCCGTACCCATGCGTCACGCCGAAGGAGCCCGCGGTGAGTGCTGACCAGACCCAGCTCGCCTTTGACTGGAGTTGTCGGGTCCTGTCCGACAACGGGTGCGGTTTCCCGGCCCCGGGCCTGCAGTCCTTCATGTTCAAGCCGCTCGCCACGGTGGGGGGCTTCGAGTTCAACAAGGTGATGCTGCTCGCCCTCCTTGCCACCCTCGTCATCGTCGCCTTCTTCTGGGCCGCCTTCGGCAAGGCCAAGGTCGTCCCGGGCAAGGTGCAGATGATCGGCGAGGCCGGCTACGACTTCGTGCGCCGCGGCATCGTGTACGAGACGCTGGGCAAGCGCGAGGGCGAGAAGTACGTCCCGCTCATGGTCTCGCTGTTCTTCTTCATCTGGATCATGAACGTCTGGTCCGTGATTCCGCTGGCCCAGTTCCCGGTGTCGTCGGTCATCGCCTATCCGGCAGTGCTCGCCGCGATCGTCTACCTGACGTGGGTGGTGCTGACCTTCAAGAAGCACGGCTTCGTCGGCTTCTTCAAGAACGTCACCGGCTACGACAAGTCGCTCGGCGCGGTGCTGCCGCTCGTGATGGTCATCGAGTTCTTCTCGAACCTGCTGGTCCGCCCGTTCACGCACGCGGTGCGACTCTTCGCCAACATGTTCGCCGGTCACCTGATGCTGGTCATGTTCACCGTGGCCTCCTGGTACCTGCTGAACAGCTGGCTGGTCGTGGGCGCCGGCGTCTCCTTCGTGATGACGATGGCCATGATCTGCTTCGAGCTCTTCGTCCAGGCCGTCCAGGCGTACGTCTTCGTGCTCCTCGCCTGCTCCTACGTTCAGGGCGCTCTCTCCGAGCACCACTGATCCGTACCACCTCCGCCCACCCCGAGACGTCCGGTGGCCAACCCCCACCGGTCCATGAAAGAGAAGGAAGAACCGGCATGTCCGCTCTTGAGACCCTCGCCGCCACCGCTGGTGTCCACGGCTCCGTCGGCTCGATCGGCTACGGCCTCGCTGCGATCGGCCCCGGCATCGGCGTCGGCATCATCTTCGGTAACGGCACGCAGGCCCTGGCCCGCCAGCCCGAGGCCGCCGGTCTGATCCGTGCCAACCAGATCCTGGGCTTCGCCTTCTGTGAGGCGCTCGCCCTCATCGGCATCGTTATGCCGTTCGTGTTCGGTAAGTAATCAGCTCTTACCCGACACGAATCGACGAAAGGCACTGATGTGATCGCCAACCTGGTACAGCTGGCGGCCGAGGAGACGGAGCAGAACCCGCTCGTCCCCCCGGGCCCGGAGCTGCTCGTCGGCACCATCGCCTTCGCCATCGTGTTCTTCTTCTTCTGGAAGAAGCTGCTTCCGAACATCAACAAGGTTCTGGAGGAGCGTCGCGCGGCGATCGAAGGCGGTATCGAAGAGGCCGACGCCATGAAGGTCGAGGCCCAGAGCGTCCTTGAGCAGTACAAGGCCCAGCTCGCCGAGGCCCGGCACGAGGCCGCGCGTCTGCGCCAGGAGGCGCAGGAGCAGGGTGCCACCCTCATCGCCGAGATGCGGGCGGAAGGCCAGCGGCAGCGCGAGGAGATCGTCGCCGCCGGTCACACGCAGATCGAGGCCGACCGCAAGGCCGCCGCTCAGGCGCTGCGACAGGACGTCGGCACGCTGGCCACCGAGCTGGCCGGCAAGCTCGTCGGTGAGTCCCTCGAGGACCACGCCCGGCAGAGCCGCGTCATCGACCGCTTCCTCGACGAGCTCGAGGAGAAGGCCGAGGCCGCGCGATGAACGGAGCGAGCCGCGAGGCCCTGGCTGCCGCACGCGAGCGTCTCGACGCGCTGACGGACTCGACGTCCGTGGACGCGGCGCAGCTCGCCGACGAGCTGGCCGCCGTCACCGCGCTGCTCGACCGCGAGGCGTCGCTGCGTCGGGTCCTCACCGACCCGGCGCAGTCCGGCGAGGCCAAGGCCGAACTGGTGCAGCGCCTGCTCGGCGCACAGGTCAGCGGGCCGACCGCGGACCTGGTGTCCGGCATGGTGCGTACCCGTTGGTCGCAGCCGCGTGACCTGGTGGACGCGCTCGAGGAGCTGGCGAACCTCGCCGACCTCACCGCCGCCGAGAAGGCGGACGCGCTCGACGACGTGGAGGACGAGCTGTTCCGGTTCAGCCGGATCGTCTCCTCGGACACCGGGCTGCGTGCCGCGCTGACCGACCGGGCCGCGAGTGCCTCCGCCAAGAGCGAGCTGCTGCGGCGGCTGATCGGTGGTCGCGCCAACGTGACGACCGAGCGTCTGGTGACGCGCCTTGTGACCGCGCCGCGGGGACGTAGCCTGGAAGCGGGACTCGAGTCCCTGTCCAAGCTCGCGGCCGCGCGCCGTGACCGCATGGTCGCCGTCGTCACCTCGGCGGCGCCGCTGAGCGACACCCAGAAGCAGCGCCTCGGTGCGGCACTGGCCAAGCTCTACGGCCGCCAGATGCACCTCAACCTGGACGTGGACCCCGAGGTCCTCGGCGGGATCCGGGTGCAGGTCGGCGACGAGGTCATCAACGGTTCCATCGAGGACCGGCTCGAGGACGCCCGCCGCCGCATGGCGAGCTAGCAGCAACTCCATACGCAGTACAACGGCCCGAGTTGGGCCGTGCAGAGGATTCCTGGGGGTCGCCCCCAGACCCCCACAGAAACTTCGGGCCCAACAAGGAGAGCAGGGAACCCAGATGGCGGAGCTCACGATCCGGCCGGAGGAGATCCGGGACGCGCTGGAGAACTTTGTCCAGTCGTACAAGCCGGACGCGGCCTCGCGCGAGGAGGTCGGTACGGTCACCCTTGCCGGCGACGGCATCGCGAAGGTCGAGGGTCTGCCCTCGGCCATGGCCAACGAACTGCTGAAGTTCGAGGACGGCACCCTCGGCCTCGCCCTCAACCTCGAGGAGCGCGAGATCGGTGCCATCGTCCTCGGTGAGTTCAGCGGCATCGAGGAGGGCCAGCCGGTGCAGCGCACCGGCGAGGTGCTCTCGGTCGCGGTGGGCGAGGGATACCTCGGCCGCGTCGTCGACCCGCTCGGCAACCCCATCGACGGTCTCGGCGAGATCGAGACCGAGGGCCGCCGCGCCCTCGAGCTGCAGGCCCCCACGGTCATGCAGCGCAAGTCGGTGCACGAGCCGATGGAGACCGGCTACAAGGCCGTCGACGCCATGACCCCGATCGGCCGCGGCCAGCGCCAGCTGATCATCGGTGACCGGCAGACCGGCAAGACCGCCCTGGCCGTCGACACGATCATCAACCAGCGTGACAACTGGCGTTCCGGCGACCCGAAGAAGCAGGTCCGCTGCATCTACGTCGCCATCGGCCAGAAGGGCTCGACCATCGCGTCGGTCCGCCGCGCGCTGGAGGAGAACGGCGCGCTGGAGTACACGACCATCGTCGCGGCCCCGGCGTCCGACCCGGCCGGCTTCAAGTACCTGGCGCCGTACACCGGATCGGCCATCGGCCAGCACTGGATGTACGCGGGCAAGCACGTCCTCATCATCTTCGACGACCTCTCGAAGCAGGCCGACGCCTACCGCGCCGTGTCCCTGCTGCTGCGGCGCCCGCCGGGCCGTGAGGCCTACCCGGGTGACGTCTTCTACCTGCACTCCCGTCTGCTGGAGCGCTGCGCGAAGCTCTCCGACGACATGGGCGCCGGTTCGATGACCGGTCTGCCGATCGTCGAGACCAAGGCCAACGACGTCTCGGCGTTCATCCCGACCAACGTCATCTCCATCACCGACGGCCAGTGCTTCCTGGAGTCCGACCTGTTCAACGCCGGCCAGCGTCCGGCCCTGAACGTCGGTATCTCGGTCTCCCGCGTCGGTGGTTCCGCCCAGCACAAGGCCATGCGCCAGGTGTCCGGCCGTCTGCGCGTGGACCTCGCCCAGTTCCGTGAGCTGGAGGCGTTCGCCGCCTTCGGTTCCGACCTGGACGCCGCGTCGAAGTCGCAGCTGGAGCGCGGTCAGCGCATGGTCGAGCTGCTGAAGCAGAACCAGTACGAGCCGATGGCCACCGAGGACCAGGTCGTTTCCGTCTGGGCCGGCACCAACGGCCGTATGGACGACGTTCCGGTCAACGACATCCGTCGCTTCGAGCGTGAGCTCCTGGACTTCCTGCACCGCAAGCACCAGGGCCTCATGACCTCCATCAAGGAGGGCGCCAAGATGTCGGACGACACGATCCAGGCGATCGACGACGCCGTCGCGGAGTTCAAGAGGCAGTTCGAGACCTCGGACGGCAAGCTGCTCGGCGAGGACACCCCGGCCGCAGCCGCCAAGTGACGTAAGGAAGGGACCTGACTCATGGGAGCCCAGCTCCGGGTCTACAAGCGTCGCATCCGATCCGTCAGCGCGACCAAGAAGATCACGAAGGCGATGGAGATGATCGCCGCCTCGCGCGTCGTCAAGGCGCAGCGCAAGGTGGCGGCCTCCACGCCCTACGCGACCGAGCTCACTCGCGCGGTCACGGCGGTCGGCACCGGCTCGAACACCAAGCACCCGCTGACCACGCAGGCCGAGACGGTGACGCGGTCCGCGGTGCTGCTCCTGACGAGCGACCGCGGTCTGGCCGGCGCCTTCAACTCCAACGCGATCAAGGCGGCGGAGCAGCTGACGGCGCGGCTGGAGCGCGAGGGCAAGCAGGTCGACACGTACATCGTCGGCCGTCGTGGTGTCGCGCACTACAACTTCCGTGAGCGCAAGATCACGGAGTCGTGGACGGGCTTCACCGACGACCCGACGTACGCGGACGCCAAGAATGTCGCGGCTCCGTTGATCGAGGCCATCGAGAAGGAGACGGCGGACGGCGGCGTGGACGAACTCCACATCGTCTACACCGAGTTCGTCTCGATGATGACGCAGTCGGCGCTCGACGCCCGGCTGCTGCCGCTCAGCCTCGAGGAGGTGGCGGAGGAGTCGCACGGCAAGGGCGAGATCCTTCCGCTGTACGACTTCGAGCCCTCGGCGGAGGACGTCCTCGACGCCCTGCTGCCGCGCTACGTGGAGAGCCGTATCTACAACGCGCTGCTCCAGTCGGCCGCTTCGAAGCACGCCGCGACGCGGCGCGCGATGAAGTCGGCCACCGACAACGCCGGTGAGCTCATCGAGAGCCTCACCCGGCTTGCCAACGCGGCCCGCCAGGCCGAAATCACCCAGGAAATCAGCGAGATCGTCGGAGGCGCTAGCGCCCTGGCCGACGCGACCGCGGGGAGTGACTACTAATGACCACCACTGTTGAGACGGCCACGGCGACGGGCCGCGTCGCGCGGGTCATCGGCCCGGTCGTCGACGTGGAGTTCCCCGTCGACGCGATCCCGGACATCTACAACGCCCTCCACGTCGAGGTCCAGGACCCGGCGAAGGAGGGGGAGAAGCGGACGCTGACCCTCGAGGTCGCGCAGCACCTGGGCGACGGCCTGGTCCGCACCATCTCCATGCAGCCCACCGACGGTCTGGTCCGCCAGGCCGCGGTGGTCGACACCGGCGACGGCATCACCGTCCCGGTCGGCGACTTCACCAAGGGCAAGGTGTTCAACACCCTCGGTGAGGTGCTGAACGTCGACGAGACGTACGAGGGCGAGCGCTGGTCCATCCACCGCAAGGCCCCGAACTTCGACGAGCTCGAGTCGAAGACCGAGATGTTCGAGACCGGCGTCAAGGTCATCGACCTGCTGACCCCGTACGTCAAGGGCGGCAAGATCGGCCTGTTCGGCGGCGCCGGCGTCGGCAAGACGGTGCTCATCCAGGAGATGATCTACCGTGTCGCCAACAACCACGACGGTGTCTCCGTGTTCGCCGGTGTCGGTGAGCGCACCCGTGAGGGCAACGACCTCATCGAGGAAATGAGCGACTCGGGCGTCATCGACAAGACCGCGCTGGTCTTCGGTCAGATGGACGAGCCGCCGGGCACCCGTCTGCGGGTGGCCCTCGCGGGTCTGACGATGGCGGAGTACTTCCGCGACGTGCAGAAGCAGGACGTGCTGTTCTTCATCGACAACATCTTCCGCTTCACGCAGGCCGGTTCCGAGGTCTCCACCCTGCTCGGCCGTATGCCGTCCGCGGTGGGTTACCAGCCGAACCTGGCCGACGAGATGGGCCTCCTCCAGGAGCGCATCACCTCGACCCGCGGTCACTCGATCACCTCGATGCAGGCGATCTACGTCCCCGCCGACGACCTGACCGACCCGGCCCCGGCCACCACGTTCGCCCACCTCGACGCGACGACGGTTCTGTCCCGTCCGATCTCCGAGAAGGGCATCTACCCGGCCGTGGACCCGCTGGACTCCACGTCCCGCATCCTGGACCCGCGTTACATCGCGCAGGATCACTACAACGCCGCCATGCGCGTCAAGACGATCCTGCAGAAGTACAAGGACCTCCAGGACATCATCGCGATCCTCGGTATCGACGAGCTCGGCGAGGAGGACAAGCTCGTCGTCCACCGGGCCCGCCGTGTGGAGCGCTTCCTGTCCCAGAACACCCACGTCGCCAAGCAGTTCACCGGCGTCGACGGTTCGGACGTCCCGCTGGAGGAGTCGATCGCGGCCTTCAACGCGATCATCGACGGCGAGTACGACCACTTCCCGGAGCAGGCGTTCTTCATGTGCGGTGGCATCGAGGACCTGAAGAAGAACGCGAAGGAGCTGGGCGTCTCCTGACGGCCCCCTGTCACGGGTCCTCCCGGGTCCGCGACAGGACTGCCTCTTGGTGAGAGGGGTGGAGAAGCACCCCGTGGGCGCGTTCCCGCGGGGTGCGGTCCGCCCCTCTCCCCACGCCTACTAGAATTCAGACCAACACCCGGCAACCGCCGGGTGGTGACCCGAGGAGCCACCCTTGGCTGCTGAGCTGCACGTCGAGCTGGTCGCGGCCGACCGCAAGGTCTGGTCCGGCGAGGCCACCCTGGTCGTCGCGCGTACCACGTCCGGCGACATCGGCGTCATGCCCGGTCACCAGCCGCTGCTCGGTGTGCTGGAGTCGGGCCCGGTGACCATCCGTACGAGTGATGGTGGAACGGTCGTCGCCGCGGTGCACGGCGGTTTCATCTCGTTCGCGGACAACAAACTGTCGCTGCTGGCCGAGATCGCCGAACTGTCGGACGAGATCGACGTCCAGCGCGCGGAGCGGGCGCTCGAGCGCGCGAAGTCGGAGGCCGACGCCTCCGCGGAGCGCCGAGCGGACGTCCGACTGCGTGCGGCGGCGTCGAGCTGACCACAGCGCGTACGCAATGACGTGACACTCAGCCGCGGCTGGGACCGGAGCAATCCGGTCCCAGCCGCGGCTGAGGCAAATCGGGGTGTTTTTTCCGTTCCGTTACCTAGGAGACGAGGAGGTCGGTGCCGATGGTCCTCGCTCTGACTGTGTGCGGAATTGTCGTCGCTCTCGTGGTGGTGGGGCTGTTCGTCTTCGGTCTGCGCCGCAGGCTCATCCAGCGGTCGGGGGGCACCTTCGACTGCAGCCTGCGCTGGGACGTCCCGGAAAAACCCGACACCAACGGCAAGGGCTGGAGCTACGGCGTCGCCCGCTACAACGGCGACCGCGTCGAGTGGTACCGCGTCTTCTCCTACGCCCCGCGCCCGCGCCGCGTCCTTGAACGCTCGGCCATCGAGGTGGCGGGCCGGCGCAGCCCGGAGGGCGAGGAGGAACTGGCCCTGCTCTCCGACGCAGTGATCCTCGCCTGCCAGCACCGGGGCACCCGCCTGGAACTCGCGATGAGCGACGACGCGCTGACCGGCTTCCTCGCCTGGCTGGAGGCGGCCCCGCCCGGGCAGCGGGTGAACGTGGCGTAGCCGCGGCCGCTTCCCCCGGACGAAGCCGGGAGGAGCGACCGCGGCCCTGGTGGGGAAACCGTTCTACGACAGACTGCTGTTGATGGCGCTCACCAGTTCACCGTTGCTGGTGTCACCACTGAACTCCCAGAAGAACGCGCCGCCCAGACCCTGGGTCTTGGCCCATGCCATCTTGGTGCCGATGGTGGCCGGGGTGTCGTACGACCACCAGTTGCTGCCGCAGTGCGCGTACGCCGTGCCCGCGATGGTGCCGGTGACCGGGCAGGACGTCTTGAGCACCTTGTAGTCCTCGATGCCCGGCTCGTAGGTGCCGGGCGCCGCGCCGGTGGCCGTGCCGCCGGGGGCGTCCTGGGTGACGCCGGTCCAGCCGCGGCCGTAGAAGCCGATGCCGATCAGCAGTTTGCCGGCGGGGACGCCCGCCGCCTTGTACTTGGCGATCGCGTCGGCCGTGGTGTAGCCGGCCCGCGGGATACCGCTGTACGAGGTCAGCGGCGAGTGCGGGGCGGTGGGGCCCTGTGCGTCGAAGGCGCCGAAGAAGTCGTACGTCATCACGTTGTACCAGTTGACGTAGCTCGCGGCGCCCGCGTAGTCGGCCGCGTCGATCTTGCCGCCGGAGGAGCCGTCGGCCGTGACGGCCGCGGTGACCAGGGCGGAGGAGCCGAACTTGGCGCGCATCGCGGCCATCACGTTCTTCAGGGCAGCGGGCCCGCTGGTGTCGCAGGACAGACCGCAGGCGTTCGGGTACTCCCAGTCGAGGTCGATGCCGTCGAAGACATCGGCCCAGCGGGGGTCCTTCACCAGGTCGTAGCAGGACTGGGCGAAGGCGGCCGGGTTCTTCGCCGCCTCGCCGAAGCCGCCGGACCAGGTCCATCCGCCGAACGACCACAGCACCTTGATGTTCGGGTACTTGGCCTTCAGCTGGCGCAGCTGGTTGAAGTTGCCGCGCAGGGGCTGGTCCCAGGTGTCGGCGACGCCGCTGACGGACTGGTCGGCGGTGAACGCCTTGTCGTAGTCGGCGTAGGAGTCGCCGATCGCGCACTTGCCGCCGGTCACGTTGCCGAAGGCGTAGTTGATGTGCGTGATCTTCGCGGCCGAGCCGGACGTCACCAGGTTCTTCACGTTGTAGTTGCGGCCGTAGATGCCCCACTCGGTGAAGTAGCCGAGCTTGACCTTGTCCCCGGTGGTCGGCGGGGTCGTGGTGCCGCCCGTGGTGTGCACCGCGACCGCGCCGCTGACCGGGCCGGTCTGGTCGGCGGTGTCGCGGGCCTGGATCGTGTACGAGTAGTCGGTGCCGGCGCTCAGACCGGTGTCCGTGTACGACGTCGTCGTCACGGTGGCGACCTTGGTGCCGCCACGCAGCACGTCGTAGTTCTTGACGCCCTTGTCGTCGGTCGCCGCGCTCCAGGACAGCTTCACCGAGGTGTCCGTGATGGCGGAGGCGGTCGGTGTGCCGGGTGCGGAGGGCGGGTTGTCGCCGGGAACTGTGGTACCGCCGTCACAACCCGCGCCGTTGAGGGAACAGTTGCTCGGTGCCCCGGAACCGGCGCCGTTGAAGCCGAAGGAGACGGAGGCGCCGGGGGCGAGGGTGCCGTTGTAGGACTTGTTCTTGGCGGTCCAGTGGGTGCCGGAGTTCGTCACGTCCGCGTCCCACGCCGAGGTGACGGACGTGCCGGAGGGGAAGTCCCAGGTGATCGTCCAGGAACTGATGCTGGTGGTACCGGTGTTCTTCACGGTCCACTTGCCTTCGAAGCCGCTGCCCCAGTCCTGGGTCTTGGCGTAGGTGGCGGTGGCCGATGTGGCGGCGTGGGCGGGACCGGCGAGTCCCACCAGGCCGGCGAGCGGGAGCAGCAGGGTGGCGAGCCCTGCCGCGGCTCTGTGTCTGAAGCGCATTCCGCGCCTCCTTCGGTCGTTGTGCGCCAGGGGGTGTCAGGGGCATGACTGAGCCTTCACGCCCAAGTGCCGCGAGAATAGAAAGGTCTGGACCATCGGTCAATAGGTCTGGACCATCGGGCAGTTGGCGGGCGGGAACCCCGGTTTCCCCGCCCGCGCCCGGCTGCCGCCCGCTCGGAGCAGGGCCGTACGCTGACCGGACTGCAAGCGGATCCGGGAGGGGCGGATGAGTGAGGGCATACGCCCCGGAGCCGTGCTCGTCGTGGACGACGACGCGGCCATCCGCCGTTCGCTGGAGCGCGGACTTCGACTCGGCGGCTTCCGGGTCCGCACCGCGGGCAGCGGTCCCGAGGCGCTCGCGGCGATCCGGGACACACCCCCGGACGTGCTCGTCCTCGATGTGTCGATGCCCGGTATGAGCGGCATCGAGGTGTGCATCCGGCTCCGCGGCGACGGCCAGGACCTGCCCGTCCTCATGCTCTCCGCGCTCGACGAGACCGCCGACCGTATCGCCGGCCTCCAGGCGGGCGGCGACGACTACCTCGTCAAACCGTTCGCCCTGCAGGAGCTCGTGCTGCGGCTGCACGCACTGCTGCGCCGCAGGCCGCCGGTGGATCACGACACGCTCCGGGTGGCGGACCTCGTGATCGACCCGGCGGCCCGTACCGCGCACCGGGGCGGCCGGGCGCTGGAGCTGACCCGGAGGGAGTTCGAACTCCTCGAAGTCCTCGCCCGCAACGCCGGTCTTGTCCTCACCCGCGACCAGCTCCTGGACCGGGTGTGGGGATACGACTTCGATGTGCGCACCGACGCGGTCGACACCTTCGTCAGCTATCTGCGGCGCAAGCTCGAGGCGCACGGCGGCAGGCGGCTCGTGCACACGGTACGCGGGGTGGGCTTCGTGCTGCGGGAGGAACCATGACGGACCGGGGCGCCCGGCGCACGCCGGCAGGGCCTGCGGGGGAGTCGGCATGAGGCTGTCCACACGCATCGGAATCGCCGTCGGACTCACCGTCCCGCTGCTCGTGCTCGCCTCCGGCTGGCTGCTGCTCCGCCTGGTCGCCCAGGATCTGCACCGGGAGGAGGACCGCCGGCTGCGCGAGCGGGCCGCGGCCGTGCTCCCGGACGCCCGCGCCCTGCTGCGTGCCACGGCGGCGGGCCGTTCGCAGGCGGCCGACACCAGGGAACGGCGGCTCTACAGCGCGGCACTCGACGTCGGCATACGCGTCGTCGGACCCAGCGCGACCTTCACCGGCGGACCGCAGCCCGCCGCCTCGGCGGCGCTGCCGGCGCGGGCCGCCGCACCGGTGACCGTGCGCCAGGCCGGGCACAGCTGGCGGGCGCTGTCCGTGCCGGTCGAGATAGCCCGCACCCACGGCACCCTCTGGGTGTTCCAGGCCGACACCGCCGACCGGACCCAGCTCCGGCTCGTACGACGACGTGTGGCCATGACGGCCCTGCTCGCCGCCCCCCTGTCCGGCCTGCTCGCCTGGGGCGTCGCCACCGGAGCCACCGGTCCGCTGCGCCGGCTCGGCCGCCGCACCGCGGGCCTCGACCCCCGTACGAGCACCACCCGGCTCCATCACGAGCACACCGGGGTGACAGAGGTGGACGACCTCGCGGACACCCTCGGGACGGTCCTGGCCCGCTACGACGAACAGGCCGCCCGCACCGGTGAGGCCCTGGAGACGGCGCGCTCCTTCTCCGCCGCGGCCTCGCACGAACTGCGCACGCCGCTGATGAGCATGGGCACCAACCTCGACATCCTCACGGGCCACCCGGACCTGCCGGAACCGGACCGCACGGAGGTCCTCGGCGATCTGCGCAACGAGCACGCCCGCCTCCTGGGCCTGCTGCTGATGCTGCGCGATCTGGGGCGCGGCGATCTGGTGGAGGCGGAGGCGTTCCGCACGGTGGACGTCGCGGAGAGTGCGGACGCGGCGGTCGCCGAGGCCGGGCGGCGTGATCCGCACGCCCGGATCACGCTGCAGGCCGAACCCGGGCTGACGGTGCACGGCTGGGAGCCCGGACTGCGGCTGCTGCTGGACAACCTGCTCGCCAACGCGCTGGCGCACGGACGGGACGCGCGGGGCGACGCATCGGTGGCGGTCGGCGTGCGGGGCAGCGGCACCGAGGTCGTGATCACGGTGGACGACCGCGGTCCCGGCGTGCCGCCCGAGGCGCGCGAGCGGATCTTCGAGCGGTTCCTGCGCGGGCCGGAGAGCGCCGGGTCGGGTCTCGGCCTGACCCTGGTCGCCCAGCAGGCGGCGCTGCACCGGGGGAGCGTCACGGTCGGGAACGGTCCGGACGGTGTCGGGGCGCGCTTCGAGGTGCGGCTGCCCCGGGTCGGCGGCGAGCTGCCCGACCGGCGGGACTGGCTGATCGGAGCAGCCGGGGCAAACCGGTCACAGAGTTCCCACAAAGTCGGTTCCTAGCCTCCGCGGCGGAGGACGGACGACGGTCCGTCCGGAACGGAGGCGGAGATGGACGCACGACGAGGGCGCCGCACCCTGCTCGCGGGACTGGCCGCGGCGGCGCTGCTGGCGACCGGAACCGGGGCGGCCGCGGCCGACAGCTCACCCGCGCCCGGGCCCACGGGTGACGGAGCGCACGCGTTGTGCAAGCGGGTGCCGAAGATCGACCGGCGTCTCGAGCGGGCGCTGAAGCGGCTCGACGGCGGAGTGGGCGTGCGCGGATCCGTCGCACGGCTCCAGCGGCGTCTGGACAACGCGAAGAAGGCGGACCACGACGAGATCGCCACGCTCCTCCAGGACCGGCTCACCTTCCGCAAGTCCCTGGTGCCGACGCTTCAGCAGCGTCAGAAGGACCTGGAGGGCGTCAAGAGCTGGTGCGCCGCCCACAACAACGGCAAGGCGGCGAGCTGATGCGGGCGCGCCGGGCGCTGTGCCGGGCGGTTCCCGCGGTGGTCCTCCTGGTGGGGCTCACCGCGGGCTGCGCCGGGAACCATGGCGCGGCGGCCACGCCGTCCTCGTCCGCGGCCCCCTCGGCGGAACCCTCCGGTCTCGCCGACGCGCAGAAGGCGGTGTCCGCCGCCGAGTCCGCGCTCGCGCGGGCCGACCAGGACGCCGCGCAGGACGACAGCGACCGCTGACGGGCCGGGGAGCGTCGTTTAGCGCTCCCCGCCCGGCACCCACAGCACGTCGCCGGTCTCCTTGTTCGCGTACCGGGCGAGGATGAACAGCAGATCGGAGAGCCGGTTGAGATAGGTCGCGGTCAGCGGGTTCATCACCTCGCCGTGGACCTCCAGAGCGGCCCAGGTGGAGCGCTCGGCCCGCCGTACGACCGTGCAGGCCTGGTGCAGCAGGGCGGCTCCCGGCGTGCCGCCGGGCAGGATGAACGAGCGCAGTTTCTCCAACTGCTCGAGGAACCGGTCGCAGTCCGCCTCCAGTCGGTCGACATAGAACTGCTCGACCCGCAGTGGCGGGAACTCGGGGTCCTCGACCACGGGCGTCGAAAGGTCCGCACCCACGTCGAACAGATCGTTCTGTACGCGGGTGAGGACCTTGACGACCACCTCGTCGAGTCCCCCCAGCGCGATCGCGGTGCCGATGACCGCGTTCGCCTCGTTGGCGTCCGCGTACGCGGCGATCCGCAGGTCGGTCTTCGGCACCCGGCTCATGTCGCCGAGGTGCGTCGTCCCGCTGTCGCCGGTCCGCGTGTAGATGCGCGTCAGATTGACCATGTGACCAGCGTAGTTACGCTCCGGCGGTCCGGAACACCGGTGTGCCCACCGTCACGGCGGGTGTCGCGAGGCCGGCGCGACCGGCGCCCCGCACGGTTTGACCGCCGTCGTGCGGTAGCCGGGGTACGCGTCCCGGACCGCGTCCACCGGACAGCGGAACGGCATCGGGTGGGACGGCCCGCCCGGCCGGAGGCCAGGAACGTCGGCAGCAGCGGCCCGGAAGGCGGCACGAGCGGCATCGTCGTCGCGTTGACGACGGGTGCGTGCCCCTGCGGGGTGCCCTCCTCCAGGGCAGTGCGTACGACAGGGAGGCGAGCGGGACGGCCGGCGGCGCCACGAGGACGATGCCGATCACCATCCTCGCGAGCGATGCCCGGGCTCTTCTCGAAGACGATCGAGAATCCGGCGAACGCGGCATCGAAGAAGACGAGTTGGAGCAGCGGAACCGGTACCGGCGCCTGCCAGGAGCTGCTCCCCGACGCCGGCGCGCCAGGCCGGTGAGCAGCAGGCCGCATCAACCGGGTGCACCGGACGGTGACGGCCGTCGTCGACGAGACGACGGCCGGCCGCAATCCGGACGAAGTGTCCCGCGAGGCCCTGGTGCTTCTCGACCGCATCGAGGAGCTGTTGAGCGACAAGGTGCCCAACTACGCCGTCCGGGCCCAGGAATGACCCGTGCCGGTGTGATGTCCGTCATGTGAGACGTGACGCGCATTACTAACTGCTCACACAGCCCCCCACGAGCGCTAGGGTCCGGCCGAGAGGCATACGTAGCGCGTCAGGGGAGTCGCACAGTGGCACGGAAGCTTGCCGTCATCGGAGCCGGACTCATGGGTTCCGGTATCGCCCAGGTATCGGCTCAGGCCGGTTGGGACGTCGTCCTGCGTGATGTCACCCAGGAGGCGCTGACGCGTGGCACGGACGCCATCAAGGCCTCGTACGACAAGTTCGTGAGCAAGGGCAGGCTGGAGGCGCACGACGCCGACGCGGCGCTCGCCCGCATCACCCCGACCACCGACCTCGACGCCGCGGCCGACGCGGACGTCGTCATCGAAGCGGTCTTCGAGAAGCTCGAGGTCAAGCACGAGATCTTCCGGACTCTGGACAAGCTCGTCCGTGAGGACGCCGTGCTCGCCTCCAACACCTCCGCCATCCCGATCACCAAGATCGCGGCGGCCACCGAGCACCCGGAGCGGGTCGTCGGTGTGCACTTCTTCTCGCCGGTGCCGATGATGCAGCTCGTCGAGCTGGTCCGGGGGTACAAGACGAGCGACGCGACCCTCGCCACCGCCCGGGAGTTCGCCGAGTCCGTGGGCAAGACCTGCATCGTCGTCAACCGCGACGTGGCCGGGTTCGTGACGACCCGTCTCATCTCGGCGCTCGTCGTCGAGGCGACCAAGCTCTACGAGTCGGGCGTGGCCACCGCCGAGGACATCGACCTCGCCTGCAAGCTGGGGTTCGGCCACGCCATGGGTCCGCTGGCCACCGCCGACCTCACGGGCGTCGACATCCTGCTGCACGCCACCAGCAACATCTACACCGAGTCCCAGGACGAGAAGTTCGCTCCGCCGGAGCTGATGCGCCGGATGGTTGACGCCGGTGACTTCGGCCGCAAGAGCGGGCAGGGGTTCTACACGTACTGAATCCGCACGCACCTCTGGGGCCTCACCCCGTGGGGTGAATTCGGTATCGGTTCGCTTACAGACGGCAACCAGATCGTCCTTGGGGCAGTCAGAAGTTGCACAACCACAACGCGGAGTAGGAACGACGCACTCTCGGGGAGCGCATATGCACATCAGGGGCGACCACGCCGGGGTGGTCGTCGGGGGCCGCCTCGACGTCCACAGCGCGGCGGACGCCCGTACGGTCCTGCATGCGGCCGTCGACGACGGAGTCGGCGACCTGATCCTCGACCTGTCCGAGCTGGACTCCTGGGACGCCACCGGACTCGGGGTGATCATGGGAGTCCATCGGAGGGCCGGACGGTGCGGACGGCGGCTGGTGCTGCGCGGCGTGCCGGCCCAGATGCAGCGTCTGCTGGTGGCCACCCGGCTGCACCGGATCCTGGCCATCGAGGGCGGCATCGGGGTGGAGTCCCTCCCCCGGGTGTGAGCGAGGAGTGCGGCGCGTCACGGGAGTGAACGCTGACGAAACGCACGTCGCGCGCAATCCTCACGAGACTGTGATGTCTCGGACGGCGCGGTACCCCGGCTTGTCAGAGATACTGTGCGAAGGTTTAGGGTTCGGCTGCCCGCCGCCCGACACCCCAGAGCGGGCACCGGACCAGAAGCGACAGCGCAGTGTGCAGCGAGGCCGGGAGGGGCTCAGGCACACGACGCTTTTGGGGGGCTAGGACCTATGGACCCGAACAACACGGGACCCGAGGAGTACGGCCACGACGGCGCCGGAGACACGCCGCGTCAGCGCCCGCCGCGGGATCCCATGACGCCGGACTTCGGACAGCCGGTACCCGCGCTCGTGCGAACCGTCGAGCTGGTGTCCGGCGATCTGCTGCTGACCGTCAACCCTGTCGACGGCAGCGAGATAGAAGTCCGGCCGCCGGAGGGAACCCCGGGGTCCGGGCGGCCGGTGAAGTACACCACGGCTGAACGGGCCACGCGCGCCGCCGCCGCCCGGCCGCCGGTACCCGCGGGGTCCGTCCAGCGGCCGCCGGCGCTGCTGGAGCGCCAGGACGAACGCGAGCGACTGGTGAGGCTCCTCGCCCGTGGACGCTCGGTCCGTCTCACCGGACCCGCCGGCTCCGGGCGCAGCGCCCTGCTGGACGTCGTCGCCGAGGACTGCTCGGACCTCGCGCCCGACGGCGTGGTGCGCCTGTCCGGCAACCGCCGCACCGCGAGCGACCTCCTGTACGAACTGTTCGCCGCCGTCTACCGGGCACCCCTGTACCGCCCGGGGCTCCAGGAACTGCTCCAGTACGTCCACGAGATCGGCGCCGTCGTCGTCCTGGACGACCTGGAGATCGGCGGCAGCGCGCTGGACGAACTGCTCGACGCGACGCCCGAGTGCGCGTTCCTGCTGTCCGCCACGCCCGACGTGCCGGCACCCTCGACCGACTCGCATGTGGAGGAGGTCTTCCTCGGCGGTCTCGACCGTGCGGGCGGTGTGGAACTGCTCGAGCAGGCGGTCGGCCGCGAGCTCAGCGAGGAGGAGTCCAACTGGGCGGGCGATCTGTGGTTCGAGTCCGAAGGGCTGCCGCTGCGCTTCGTGCAGGCGGGGGCCCTGCTGCGGCAGCGTGAGCGGCAGCAGGCCGACGAGAGCGCCGTGGACGAGTTCGGTGTCTTCGAGGACGTCCCGGTGGACGCGCCCTTCGACGCCGGGGACGGCAACGACGTCCCGCTGCCCTCGCTCGCCGAGGCCGCCGCGGCCGCCCCGCTGCTCGCCTCGCGGCTGAGCGCGTCGGCGCGCGAGACCCTGAAGTTCGCGGTCGCACTCGGCGGCGAGGTGCCCCACCAGACGCATCTGCCGGCCCTCGTCGACGACACCCACGCGGACGCGGCGCTCGCCGAACTCGTGGGCTGCGCGCTGGTCTCCCCGGTCGGCTCCCACTACCGGCTCGCGGCCGGGGTGCTCACCCAGCTGGAGGCCGCCGGGTACACCACCGGCGCCGAGGAGTACGCGCTCAAGGCCGGCCGGCACTACGCCTGGTGGGCGGGACACCCCTCCGTCACGCCGGAGAGGGTCTCGGCGGAGGCCGACGCCGTGCTGGCCGCACTGACCGCCCTGGTACCGAACACCACGCCGCCGGAGGGCGACGAGGAGGCCCCCGCCGTCGAGCTGGCCCGGCAGGCGGCCCCCGCGTTCGCCGCAGGGCTGCAGTGGGGCGCCTGGGAGCGGGCGCTGCGGGCCGGGGCCGAGGCGTCCCAGCTCTCCGGCGAGGTCGGCGAACAGGCGTACTTCCACCATGAGTTGGGCATACTCGCGCTCTGCGGCGGACAGCTGGACCGGGCCCGCGCCGAGCTGGAGGCATCCATCGGGCTGCGCGGCGCCCTCTCCGACAAGCGGGGCGCGGTCGCCGGACGGCGTGCCCTCGCGCTGGTGACCGACCGTTCCGGGACGACGCCGGCCGGCGGGCGGACCGCGGCGGGCGAGGAGGTGTCGGACGCACGGCACGAGGAGTCGGCGTCGCCGCCCGGCGGCGTACCGGCCGGCTTCATGCTGCCCGCCCCGGCCGGGGACACGGCCACGCTCGTCACACACCGGGCCGCGAACGAGCCCGGGGGCGGCACCGCGGGCGCAACCGCGCCCAAGGGCCTGCGGGGCGTGGTGAAGGGCACCCGGCGCAACCTCGTGGCCGCGGGCGCCGGCGCGGCGCTGGCCGCCCTGCTCGGTACGGTCGTGACGCTCGGCATGACATCCAACAACGACCCGAACGCCCCCTCCGACAACGTCCGTGTGGGTCCCTCGGCCAGCCAGGGCGCGGACGACGACGGCCTCGGAGCGGCCAAGGTGGACAAGGGTGATGACGGAGACGCCTCCGGCACCGCCAAACCGCCGACACCGACGGATCCCGGCCCGGACGGAACGTACGGCACGTCCGACGACCCGACGCCGACCAGCACGAGCGGGCTCCCGGTCGACGAACCCACGGGGACGAAGGGGTCGAAGCCTACGAAGTCGACGAAGCCGTCGTCCTCGAAGCCGCCGGAATCGCACACGCCGAAGCCGCCCACCTCCTCCACCCCGTCGAACAGCTCGACGCCGACGCCGACCGAGTCGGACACCTCCCAACCCTCGGGCGATCCGTCGGACACCCCGCCCGCCTCCAACTCGGCCAGCGGTCCCGCCTCCTCCAGCGCCCCCGCCACCGTGACCAGCTCCGCGAGCGTCCCGGAGGGCACCGACCCGGGTGCGCCGTCGGGCACGGGCACGGTGATCTGAGGCCACCGTCCGTACGACAGAGGCCGGGTCCGCACCGCGGGCCCGGCCTTCGCCGTCGTCGTACCGCCCTCAGAACAGCCGCAGCTTGTCGTCCTCGATGCCCCGCAGCGCGTCGTAGTCCAGGACCGCGCAGCCGATGCCGCGGTCCGTGGCGAGCACACGGGCCTGCGGCTTGATCTCCTGGGCCGCGAAGATGCCGCGGACCGGGGCGAGATGGGGGTCCCGGTTCAGCAGTTCCAGGTAGCGGGTGAGCTGTTCCACACCGTCGATCTCGCCCCGCCGCTTGATCTCCACGGCGACGGTCCCGCCCTGGGCGTCCCGGCACAGGATGTCCACCGGCCCGATCGCCGTCATGTACTCGCGCCGGATGAGCGTGTAGCCGTCGCCGAGTGTCTCGATGCGGTCGGCGAGCAGCTCCTGCAGGTGTGCTTCCACGCCGTCCTTGATCAGGCCCGGATCCACACCCAGTTCGTGCGAGGAGTCGTGGAGGACCTCCTCCATCGTAATGATCAGTTTCTCGCCCGCCTTGTTGACGACGGTCCAGACACCCGCCTCGTCGCCCTCGCCCTCCTTCAGGGTGCAGGGCGGCGACATCCAGTTGAGGGGCTTGTAGGCCCGGTCGTCCGCGTGGATGGAGACGCTGCCGTCCGCCTTCACGAGGATCAGACGGGGTGCGGACGGAAGGTGAGCGGTGAGACGGCCCGCGTAGTCGACGGAACACCGGGCAATGACGAGACGCATGGTCGGCAACGCTACTCGACGCCGTGGCCCCGGCGCGATTCGCCCTCGTGAGCCGCCGGCACCGTTCGCGCCGCCCGTCCGTTCCCCGTGATCTCTCGGCCGTTTCCCGTGCGTTGCGTCGGGGTGGCACAGCCATGCCTCCGTGCCCGGTTCATGGGCCTCTCACACGGGCTTCGGGGGCTCCTGGGCGCTGCCCCGGGGGACCCTCCCTTTCTTCCGGGATGCCCCTGTTCGTCAGTGGCTTGTTGTGTGCCTGGTGGGAGTTCGCGGTATGTGCATTCTCCTGGTGCCGTCACGGTCCGTTGCTTACCGTAGTAAACGGGAGGTCGCGCGGTGTGTACTCAGCGTGTTCGGCACCACGGGCCTCCCTTTCCCTGTCCGTCAACCCCTGTTGTCTTGGGGTGCGAGAGGAGTACCCATGTCGCTCGACGTCTCACCGGCCCTACTCGAACAGGCCGAGCGAGGCGAGGTCGACGAAGCCGATTTCGTCGACTGCGTCCGGACCTCCCTGCCCTATGCGTGGGAGATGATCAGCTCCCTGGTGGCCCAGCTGAAGGTGGACGGCGGAGAGTTCGCCGACAACCAGACGCCCCCGCCGGACGAGCAGGCACGTGGACAGCTGCTGCGTGCGCTCGCGAGTGACGCGATACGCGGCGCCCTGCAGCGGCACTTCGGAGTGCGCCTGGCCTTCCAGAACTGCCACCGGGTGGCGGTGTTCCCGCTGGACTCCTCGGTGGACGACACACTGGCGCGCTTCACCTCGGTCCGCAATCAGCTGCTCAACCAGTCGCCGGAACTTCGCGACTGCTGACGCGCGCGAGGCCGCCACGCTTGCCGCTCCGTACACGGGAGGTGCATCTGTACCGGAGCGGCAAGCTCCCGCCAGGCCGGATGACGGGCCCGGTCCGGCGGTTCACCGGAGCCGGGGGAGTACCTCGGCACCCAGCCTGCGCACGTTCTCCTCCGTCGCCGCGAGGTCGCCCGAGCCCTCGACGAGCAGGGCGAAGCGCGCGATGCCGGTTCGCTCCGCGGTCGCCGTCAGCCGGTCGACGCACAACCGCGGGGTGCCCACCGGATGCAGCGCGCTGAGCAGTTCGGTGTAGGCCAGCGGGTCCCGCATCGAGCGGGCCCGGCCGTCCACCGTCACATGGGCGTCGAGTCCCTGTTTCAGCCAACCCGGCATCGCCTTCGTCAGCGTCTCCACCGCGTCGGTGCGCCGGTCGGCGATCTGGCAGACGCCGGCCGAGACATGGCCCGCACCGGCGATCACATCGCCGTCGACCCCGGCCGTGCGCGCGAACTGCCGCCACAGTGCGACCATTTCCGACTTCTCCTCGTCCCCGACGTGCATACCGAGAAGCATCGGCAGTCCCCGCTCGGCGGCCAGCCGTACGCTCGAGGGAGAGGTGCAGGCGACCACGACCTCGGGGCCCTGGGCCTCGCTGAGCGACTCCGACGGACGCGGGACCACGGGGACCTCGCGGAAGCTGAATCGTTCACCCGTGGCGGCGACGGACGGTTCGCGCAGCCAGCGCACCAGCAGATCGAGTGATTCCGGGAATCCGGTCTCATAGGCCCCGAGGCCCGAGCCGAAGACCTCCAGGTCCACCCAGGGCCCGCCGCGCCCGACCCCGAGCGAGAGCCGTCCGCCCGAGACCACGTGAAGCAGCGCCGCCTGCTCGCCGAGCGCCACCGGGTGGGCGGTGGGCAGGACGCTCACCGCCGTGCCGACCCTGATCCGGCTGGTGCGGCCCAGGAGGTGGGCCGCGAGTGTGATCGCCGACGGGCAGGTCCCGTAGGGCACGAAGTGGTGCTCGGCCAGCCACACCGTGTCCAGGCCCGCTTCCTCGGCGACTTCGGCCGACCGCACCGCGCGGTGCAGCGCCTCCCCCTGGCCCTGTCCCGGAAACTGGGCGGCCAGTACAAAACTTCCTACGCGCATCGCACTTCCTGCTTTCCTGGCTCCGACGCGGAGCTCCCCCACCCGGCATAACTGCCTGACATGTGCCCAAGTCACGGCTGGACGGCAGGATTTGCGGATTGTCTGCAGAATGTGCTGTTGGGCGGGTTCCGTCGAAGACGGCGACGAACGCGTACCCCTGCTCGCGCCGCGTAGGCTGGACAGTGCCCGAGCCCCCGTACAGCCCTGTGAGGTGTCCTGTGTCGCCGCGTCGCAACCGACCGAAGGGACCCGGCTCGTCCGGCGGGAACGGGGACGACGACGACAGGTCCCGCTACGGAGGCTGGCAGTCCACCGAGAGCTGGCAGGGCGAGGACTGGAGCGTGCGCCATGTGGCGGGCTCCGGTGCCGACGGCAAGACCTACCGCTGCCCCGGCTGCGACCAGATGATCCCCTCGGGCGTCCCACACGTGGTGGCCTGGCCCCAGCACGCGGGCGTGGACGACCGCCGGCACTGGCACAAGGCCTGCTGGAACGCGAAGGACCGCCGCACCTCGCGGGTGCAGCGGTCCCGTAACGCGCCCAGACACTGAGTCCGGGCTACACGTCCCGCTTCTCCAGCAGCACGAAGGCGCCTGCGAAGGCGACGGCCGTCACGCCGAGCGCGATCCACAGCGGGTCCCAGCCCGTCGGGCCCGAAGACGTCAGCGAGTTGGAGTAGAAGACGCTGAGCTGGTTGGGGATCGAGTACTCCAGCAGCCCCGTGCGCACCTTCGAGAGCGACTCCGCGAACATGAAGAGCGCGATGACCAGCGGGGCGAGCAGCAGCCCGATCATGATCGTGATGGCGCCCGCGGAGTGCCGGACGATCGACCCGATGACCAGCGAGAGCAGCCCGAGCAGGGCGATGAAGAGGGAGACGCCGATCGTTCCCTTGAACCATTCGCCGCCGGTGGGGACCCGGGCCCCGTGGTTCTCCAGCATGGACGTCTGGGCGAGGGCGACGACGGAGGCCGCGACCAGGGTGACCACGAAGGCGACGAGGAAGAAGACGATCGCCTTCGCCGCCAGCACCCGCCCACGGCTGGGGCACGCGGTCATGGTGGTGCGGATCATGCCGGTGCCGTACTCCGACGCGGTGGTCAGCACGCCGAGCGTTATCACGCACATGCTGCCGAGGAGCAGCCCGAAGAAGCCGAGGGAGAGCGGGCTCTCGCCCCCGAGGTCCGAGGAGGAGCTCGCGACCAGCGCGCCGGCGCCCAGGCCGATGCCGATCACCAGCAGGACGAACACCCCGAGCGTCCACATCGTGGAGCGCACCGACCTGATCTTCGTCCACTCCGAGGCGATGGCGTGTCCGAGATGGGTGCGCACCACCGGGATCGGCGAGGTGTAACCGGGGGTCCCGGAACCGGGCGTGGCCGGCCAGGTGGGCGGGGCCTGCGGCAGCGGGGGCTGGGGCGTGCTCATCGGGCGTCCTCGGGCTTGGTCGGGTCGGCGGCGGGAGCGGCGGGGGCGGGCGGCTGCGCGGGTGCGGCCGGTGCCCGGTCCTCGGGGGCCGGCCGTGCGTACGGGTTCGGGCCCCCCGCGCCCTGGGCGGCGGGGGCCGCAGGAGCGCCGTACGGGCCCGCGGGGACCTGCCCGGGCTGTCCCGGCATGACGAAGGGCTGCCCGCCCGGCTGGGGCGGTGGCGGGGCGTACCAGCCCGGCTGGCCCTGACCCGGCACCGGTATCGGCGGCTGGTAGCCCGGCGGCAGCGGCTGCATCAGCCCCGCGCGCTGGTCGATGGTGGAGCGGTAGTCCACCGCGCCCTGCGTCATCCGCATGTACGCCTCCTCCAGCGAGGCCTGGTGCGGAGACAGCTCCCACAGCCGTACGTCGGACCCGTGCGCGATGTCGCTGATGCGGGGCAGCGGCAGCCCGGTCACGCGCAGGCCGCCGTCCTGCTCGGGCAGCACATGGCCGCCCGCCTCGGTGAGCGCCGAGGACAGCTTCTCCCGCTGCTGGGGCTCGGTGTCGGGGGTGCGGACACGCGCGAAGTCCGCGGAGTTGGCGGAGATGAAGTCCCGGACGCTCATGTCCGCGAGCAGCTGACCGCGCCCGATCACGATCAAGTGATCGGCGGTGAGTGCCATTTCGCTCATGAGGTGGGAGGAGACGAAGACGGTGCGGCCCTCCGCCGCGAGCGACTTCATCAGATTGCGCACCCAGAGGATGCCCTCGGGGTCGAGACCGTTGACCGGCTCGTCGAAGAGCAGCACCTGGGGGTCGCCGAGCAGCGCGGCGGCGATGCCGAGCCGCTGGCCCATGCCGAGCGAGAAGCCCTTGGAACGCCTCCTGGCCACGTCCTGCAGGCCGACGACGCCGAGCACCTCGTCGACCCGGCGGGCCGGGATCCCGGACAGCTGGGCCAGGCAGAGCAGGTGATTGCGGGCCGCCCGGCCGCCGTGCACGGCCTTGGCGTCGAGCAGGGCACCGACCTGGCGGGGGGCGTTGGGCAGCTTGCGGTACGGGAAGCCGCCGATCGTCACCTGCCCCGAGGTGGGGTTGTCCAGGCCGAGGATCATCCGCATGGTCGTCGACTTCCCGGAGCCGTTGGGCCCGAGGAAGCCGGTGACGGTGCCCGGTCGCACCTGGAAGGAAAGGTTGTACACGGCCGTCTTGTCGCCATAGCGCTTCGTCAGGCCGACTGCCTCGATCATGCTCCGCACCCATCGAAAGGTTCAGGACGTCGGGGCGCCCAGACTGCCCCCGTAAGGCTTAGGAGGATATCCGGGCGCCGACGGTTCCACTCAAGAGAATGTAAAAGCCCGCAGGTCACCGGCGTCAACGGGCCCTGACCGGACTCCCTGCGGGTCCTGCCTGGTCAGGGGCGCTCAGGCGTCGCGCTTCTTGAGCAGGGCGTATCCCCCGATCAGGGCGGCCGCCACCCAGAGGACCATGATCCCCAGGCCGCCCCAGGGACCGTAGGGTGTGTCGTCGCCGGTCCCGGGCACGACCTGGAGGATCCTGCTGCCGGCCTGGTCGGGCAGGAAACGGCCGATCTTCTTCGTGGCCGAGACGTTGCCCAGGATGTTGGAGATCAGGAAGAAGAACGGCATCAGGACGCCGAGGGAGAGCATCGGCGAGCGCAGCATCGCGGCGATGCCCATCGAGAACATCGCGATCAGCGTCATGTAGAGCCCGCCGCCGACGACCGCGCGCAGGACGCCGGGGTCGCCGAGCCGTGCGCCGTGCGGTCCGAGGACCGTCTGTCCGAGGAAGAAGGCCAGGAAGCTGGTGGCCATGCCGACGACGAGGGCGAGCGCGGTCGCAACCGTGATCTTCCCGAACAGGAAGGTGGCGCGGCGGGGGACCGCGGCGAGCGAGGTGCGGATCATGCCGGTGCTGTACTCGTTCGACACGACGAGCACCCCGAACACGATCATCGCGAGCTGGCCGAGGCTCATTCCGGCGAAGCTGATGAAGGTGGGGTCGAGGGTGAGCCGGTCCCGCGGGCTCATGCTGTCGAACTCCCGCCTGGTCAGGGCCGAGATCAGCATGCCGAGGGCCACGGTGACGACCAGCGCGGCGGACAGCGTCCACACCGTGGACGCCACCGACCGGATCTTGGTCCACTCGGACCTGATGACATGGGCCATCGCCATGGCTCAGGCTCCCTTCTTCCAGTCCGCGCCCCATTCCCCGCGCGGAACGGGCTGCGCCCAGGTGCCGCCGGGGGCTTCGGAGTGCGCGTGGTACTCCACCGACTGTGCCGTCAGCCGCATGAACGCCTCCTCCAAGGAGGCCTGTTGCAGGCTGAGCTCGTGCAGCACGATCTGGTGGCGGGCGGCCAGCTCGCCGATCGGTTCGGCCTTGCCGCCGTCCACCTCCAGTGCTCCGCCGCCGGTCTCGACGACGGTGATGCCCGCCTCGTGCAGCACGTCGAGCAGCCGTTCGCGCTGCGGGGAGCGGACACGGACGTACGACCTGGAATTCTTCGCGATGAAGTCGGCCATGGAGGTGTCCGCGAGCAGCCGGCCCTGGCCGATGACCACAAGATGGTCCGCGGTGAGCGCCATCTCGCTCATGAGGTGGCTGGAGACGAACACGGTCCTGCCCTGCGCCGCGAGGGACTTCATCAGGGTGCGGATCCAGTGGATGCCCTCCGGGTCGAGCCCGTTGACCGGTTCGTCGAACATCAGGATCCGCGGGTCGCCGAGCAGGGCCGCGGCGATGCCGAGGCGCTGGCCCATGCCGAGCGAGAACCCCTTGGCCTTCTTCCGTGCGACACCGGTCAGACCGACCGTGTCCAGGACCTCGTGGACACGGTCTGCGGGAATGCCGTTGCTCTGCGCCAGGCACAGCAGATGGTTGAAGGCGCTGCGGCCGCCGTGCACGGCCTTGGCGTCGAGAAGCGCGCCGATGTATCTGAGGGGGTCCTCGATCTGGTCGTAGCGCTTGCCGTCGATACGGACGTCACCGGAGGTGGGGTGGTCGAGCCCGAGCACCATGCGCATCGTGGTGGACTTGCCGGCTCCGTTCGGCCCGAGGAAACCGGTGACGACACCCGGTCTCACGGTGAAGGTGAGGTTGTTGACCGCCAGCTTCTCGTCGTACCGCTTGGTCAGCCCCTCGAGCTCGATCATGCGGACACGCTAGAACGCCGAGAAGCCCCCCGCCACTGCAGTGGCGGAGGGCTTCTCGGATGTTCGGATGCCGTACGCCCCGTGTTACCGGGACTGCTGCGCGGGGACTCCGCGGGAGATCGGCTCGTCCTCGGCCGGCGAGCCCGCGGCGGCGACAGCGGCGCCCGTGAGCGTCGCGAGCATCTCGCGGACGTTCGTCAGCTGGGCGTTGATGGAGTCGCGACGGTTCGTCAGCGCCGCCAGCTCGCGCTCGGATTCCGAGCGGATGCGGTCGGCCTTGGCGTTGGCGTCGGCCACGATGTCCTCGGCCTGACGCTGGGCCGTCTCCACCGTCTGGCGGGCACGGCGCTCGGCGTCCGTGCGCAGCTTCTCGGCCTCCAGGCGGAGCTGCTCGGCACGGTGCTCGATCTCGGCGAGGCGCTTCTCGGCCTTGGCCTGACGGGAGGCCAGGTCGCGCTCGGACTGCTCGCGCCGCTTGGCGAGGTTCGTCTCGAAGTCGGCGGCGGCCTGGGCGGCCTTGGCGCGGGTCTCCTCGAAGAGGGCGTCCGCCTCCTCGCGCTTGGACTGCGCGTCCTTCTGGGCGTCGGAACGCAGCTGCGAGGCGTCGCTCTTGGCCTTCTCGACGATCCGGACGCCTTCGTCCTCGGCCTTGGACTTGCGCTCCGCGGCGAACGACTCCGCGTCGTTGCGCACCTGCTGAGCGGCCGACTCGGCCAGCTCGCGGTGCTGCTCGGCGGCGCGACGGGCCTCCTCGCGCAGGTCCTTGGCCTCTTCCTCGGCGAGGCGGAGGATCTTCTCGACGCGCGCGCCCAGACCCGCGTACGACGGCTCCGCGTCGGTGACGGCGGCCTGGGCGTTCTGCGTCTCGAGGTGGAGCTCCTCGATGCGCTTCTCCAGGGCGGTGATACGGCCGAGAGCACTGTCACGGTCGGAGACGAGCTTGGAGATCCGTTCGTCCACCTGAGCGCGGTCGTACCCACGCCGCACAAGCTCGAAGCCGTAGGGGGAAGTGTCGCTCATGGGGTTCCTGTCGAATGAGACCGGTGAGGTGATAGGGGAATCCTAGGGGCCAAAGCGGCGTGTCATCGAGCGGATGCGTGTTTGATCTGGAGAATGACCCTCCTTTTGGGTGGCTGGCTGTCCGAAGCCTTGCCAGAAGCTGTGTGAAACGTCACGGCGAGCACAGAATCCGCCCTCCTGACTAGCCTTCTGACGCCTTGCCACCCGAACGGGGCGCACCCACGGTGGCTCCCGCCTTGACGCCTCCGTCCTTGCCGCCGCCCGACGGGGCCTCGAAGGACTCCAACGCCTCCAGGACGTCCTGGACACGGGAGATCTCCGCATTGATGTCCTCCCGGCGGCGCACCAGGATCTCCAGCTCCCGCTTGCCCTCCTCGACGGCCGTACGGGCCTCGTGGATCGCCTCGGCCTTGATCTTCTCCGCCTCGGCGACCAGGCTGGCCTTCTTCTGCTCGGCCTCCTTCAGCAGCCCCTCGGCCTTCTTGACCGCGGCGATACGGACCTTGCCCGCCTCGGAGCTGGCCTCCGAGACGATCTCCTTCGCCTGTCCCTTGGCCTTCTCCAGCTGCTCCTCGGCCGCCTTGATCAGCGCGTCGCACCGCTCGCCCGTCGACTTCATCGCCTCGGCCGACTCGCGCCGCGCCCGCTCGTGCAGCTCCTCGATCTCGCTCGTGATGCGGTCGCGCAGCTCCTCGGCCCGCTCCCGGATCGCGGTCGCGTCCCGGCGCGCGCCGATCAGCAGCTCGTCCGCGTCGGACCGCGACCGCTCCACCAGCGAGTTGCCCTCGACCGTGGCTTCGGAGACGAGGCGCTCGGCCTCCTGGCGGGCGACGCCCACCATGGTGTCGGCCTGCGACTCGGCGTCCGCGGTCGTCCTGCGCGCGGTCTGCTGGGCCTCCGTGAGCAGCTTGTCGGCCTCGGAGGTGGTCTCCGTGATGAGCGTGTCGACCTGCTCGGCCGCCTCGGAGCGCCGCTTGTTGGCGTCCTTGCGGGCCTCGTCCAGGGTCCGCTCGGCCTCCTCGCGGGCGGCCGAGGTGATCCGCTCGGCCTCGGCGGCCGCCTCGGCCCTGACCCGCTCCGAATCGGAGCGGATGCGCTCGGCGTGCGCTCGCGCGGAGCCGACCGTCTCGGCGGCCTCGGCACGCAGCCGCTCCGCCTCGGCGGCGGTCTCCGCGGTGAGCCGCTCGGCCTCCGCCGTCGCCTCGGTGATGAGGGTGTCCACCTGGGCGGCTGCGTCCGACCGCATCCGGTTCGCGTCCTCGCGCGCCTCCGCACGGGTGCGCGCCGCGTCCTGGTCGGCGGTGGCGATCGCGTCCGACACCTCCGCCCGTACACGCTGGGCGTGCTCGGAGGCGTCCGAACGGATCCGGTCGGCGTCGGTGATCGCCTCCGAGACCGTCCGCTCCGCGAGGGACTTGGCGGCCTCCGTCTCGTCGGAGGCCTCCTGCCGCAGGCGTGCCGCGTCGGCGCCGGCCCGCTCGCGCTCGGCGTAGGCGTCGGCGCGGACCCGATCGGCCTCCTCCTGCGCCTCGGTGCGCGTGCGCTCCGCCGCGTGCTCGGCGGCCGAGCGCAGGCCGGTGATCTCCTCCTGCGCCTGCTCGTGCAGCCCGGTCACGGAGTCCCGCACCTGCTGGGCGTGCTGCTCTGCGGCCGAGACCATCTCGGTGGCCCGCCGGTCGGCCTCCTCGACCAGCCGTACGGCCTCGGTCTGGGCCTCCTCGACCCGGGCGCGCGCCACGGCGAGCAGTTCCTCGCTCTGCTCGCGGGCCCGCTCGCGCTCCTGGTCGGCATCCTGGCGCGCCGAACCGAGCAGTTCCTCGGCCTCGCGGCGGCGCCGGGTCGCCTCCTCCTGCGCGGCGGCGAGCGTCTCCGTGGCCTCGGCGCCCAGCCGCTCGGCCGCGGCCTGCGCCTCGGCGCGCACCCGGTCGGCGGTGTCCTGCGCCTCCGTCTTGAGCCGCTCGGCCTCGGTCGCGGCGTCCGTGCGCAGACGCACGGCGACGGCCTCGCCCTCGGCACGGGAGGCGGACGCGTCGGCGGCGGCCTCCGTGCGCAGCCGGTCCGCCTCGGTCTCGGCCTGCGCCTGGAGCGTACGGATGCGCTCGGCTGCCTCGGAGCGCAGCCGCTCGCCCTCCTCGACTGCCTCGCGGCGGATCCGCTCGGCCTCCCCGCGGGCGTCGGTGAGGGCCTCCTCGGCGGAGGTGAACCGCTGTTCGGCCTCGGTCTGCAGACGGGTCAGCTCCGCGGCCGCGTCCGCCCGGCGCGCCTCGACCGCACGCTCGGTCTCCTCGCGCAGCTCACGGGCGGCCCGCTCGGCCTCCTCCTTGATCGCGTCCGACAGCTCGACGGCCTCGGCGCGCTGCGTCTCGGCCTCGCTGCGGGTGCGCTCGAGGGCCTCCTCGGCCTGGCGGCGCAGCGTCGAGGCGCGTTCGATGGCCTCGGTGCGCACCCTCTCGCTGTCGGTGGTCGCGGTCGCGCGCATCTCGTCCGCGTCGGCCTTCGCCTTGGCGAGCAGCTCCTCGGCGGTCTTGGCCGCCTCCTCGATCTGCTGGACGGCCTCGCGACGGGCCTCGGCCCGGATCCCCTCGCCCTCGGCCACCGCCTCGGCACGCAGCTGCTCGGCCTCACCGCGCAGCCTGCGCGCCTCCTCCTGCAGCTCGACCGTCTTGGCGCGGTACTCCTTGGTGTCGTCCTTCGCCGCGCCCTTGAGCTGCTCGGCGATGTCGTGCGCCTCGGCGCGCAGCCGGTCCGCCTCGGTCTCGGCCTCGCGGCGGATCCGCTCGGCCTCCTCGCCCGCGGCCTTGGTGGTCGCCTTGGCGTCGTCGGCCGCCTTGGTCAGGACGTCCTCGGCGGTGCGGGCCGTCTTGGCGAGCTGGGAGGCGGTCTCCTCGGCCGTGATGCTGCGGGCCTTCTCCGAGGCCTCCGCGAGGACCTTCTCGGCCTCCGTCCTGGCGTCGGCGACGACCTGCTCGGCCTCGGCCTTGGTGCGCTCGGCCTCCTTGGTGGCCTCGCTGACGAGCCGGGCGACCTGCTCCTTGGCCGTGCGGGTGCGCTGCTCGTTGGTCGACTCGGCGCCCGCCAGGGCCTTGGCCGCGGCCTCCTTCGCCTCGGCGACCACCTTGTCCGCCTCGGCACGCGCCTCGCGCAGCGCCGTCTCGGCCTCGGCCATCCGCTGCTCGGCGGCACGGCTCAGTTCGGCGGACTGCCGGCGGGCGGTGTCCGACTCGGTGGCCGAGGAGGAGCGCAGCTGCTCGGCGTGATCGGTGGCCTCCTGGGCCTGGGAGGACGCGGCGTTCAGCAGGCGTTCGGCGTCCGTGCGGGCCCGGCGCAGGATCTGGTCGGCCTCGGCGCGGGCGGCCTCCGCGTCGCTCTGCAGCCGCTGCCGGGCCTCGGCGGTGACCCGCTCGGCCTCGGCGCGGGCCGCGGCGAGCGCCTGTTCGGCCTCGGCGCGCGACTCCTCGACCAGACGGCGCGCCTGGGACTCGGAGCGGGCGCGCAGCTGCTCGGCCCACGCCACGTTCTCGTTGACGTGCGACTCGACGGTCTGCCGGCGCTCGGCCAGCTCCTGGTCGAGCTGCTGCCGACGGGTGACGGCCTCCGCGTGCAGTTCCGCCTGGAGGCGCGCGACCTGCTCGGCGTGCTCCTGGAGGATGTGCTGCGTCTGCGCGCGGACCTGGCTCAGCTCGCGCTCGGCGTCGGCCCGCAGCTGGTCCGCCTGCATCTGGGCAGTACGAAGCATCTGCTCGGCCTGATAGCCGATGTCGGTCCCGTCGTAGGCAGGACGGGTCATCAGGGTGCGGCGCGCCTCGTGCAGCTTGGCGCGCAGCACCTCGACCTGGTAGCCGAGGTCCTCGGCGTGCTGGATCGCCTTTTCCCGCTCGGTCTTCAGCCGCTCCATCTCGGCCTCGAACCGAGAGAGGTGATCGACGTCAGCCGCCGGCTCTCGCTCCTGGCGTTCGTAGCCCCGCACTGCGCGGTCCCATCCGTCCCCTGGTCGCAAGTCTCTCCAAACGAGCCCCGTCCATCCGCCGAACGGTGCCCCCGGGGAATGGTGTCAGATCAACGACGGAGCATGGGCTGCTGCCCCGACGCTCGTCCCCCGAAACCCGGACCCCGGCCTCGTGTCCCACCGGTCAGGCGGGACACGGTCGCCCTGGTGGAGCGGCGACCGCCCCAACCCTACCGGCCCATATGTACGGGAGTCAGTGCTCAGGTGACTCAACAGCCGCGGATGTGACCAGTTCTGTCAGAACTCCGTGGCAATCCTTCGGGTGCAGGAAGGTGATCCGCGACCCCATGGAACCGACTCGTGGCTCCTCGTACAGAACGCGTACGCCCTTGTCGCGGATGTCGGCGGAGTCCCCGTCGACATCCGCCGTACCGAAGGCGATGTGGTGCACACCCTCACCGTTCTTCGCCAGCCACTTGGCGACGGTGGAGTCCTCGCGGACGGGCTCGAGGAGCTGGAGGTAGGACGCACCGCCGTCGTCGGTGTTGTTGATCTTCAACATGGCCTCGCGCACGCCCTGTTCTTCGTTGACCTCGGTGTGGAACACGGAGAAGCCGTATGTCGAGGTGTAGAACTCGACGGTCTTCTCGAGGTCGAAACAGGCGATCCCGATGTGGTCGATTCGCGTCAGCATGCTGTTAGTGCAGCGCCCCTGGAGTGGTTACGCAACGTGCGCGCGATCACACCGACGGCTTGATGACGGGGCGGACTACCGCTCAGTACATTCGAAGTAAACCCTCGTTCACTCCTCGGCCGTGCAGGCCGGAAGGGGATCGCAGCTCATGTCTGGAACGAACAGCACGACCTCCGTCATCGTGGCGGGTGCCCGCACCCCGATGGGACGGCTGCTCGGCTCGCTGAAATCCTTCTCCGGAGCCGACCTCGGCGGCTTCGCGATCAAGGCCGCCCTGGACCGTGCGGGGATCGGCGGCGAACAGGTGCAGTACGTGATCATGGGGCAGGTGCTGCAGGCCGGTGCCGGGCAGATCCCCGCACGTCAGGCCGCGGTCAAGGCCGGCATTCCGATGAGCGTCCCGGCGTTGACGATCAACAAGGTGTGCCTTTCGGGTCTCGACGCGATCGCGCTCGCCGACCAGCTGATCCGTGCGGGTGAATTCGACGTGGTCGTCGCGGGCGGCCAGGAGTCCATGACCAACGCTCCGCACCTGCTGCCGAAGTCGCGCGAGGGCTTCAAGTACGGCGCGGTGCAGATGCTCGACGCGATGGCCCACGACGGTCTGACCGACTCCTTCGAGGGCATCGCCATGGGCGAGTCGACCGAGAAGCACAACGTCCGTCTGGGCCTCGGCCGGGCGGAGCAGGACGAGATCGCCGCGCTGTCCCACCAGCGCGCCGCCGCCGCCCAGAAGAACGGCGTCTTCGAGGCCGAGATCGCTCCGGTGGAGGTCCCGCAGCGCAAGGGCGAGCCGGTCCTCGTCAGCCAGGACGAGGGCATCCGCGGCGAGACGACGGTGGAGACGCTCGCGAAGCTGCGTCCGGCCTTCAGCAAGGACGGCACGATCACGGCCGGCTCCTCCTCGCAGATCTCCGACGGTGCGGCGGCCGTGGTCGTGATGAGCAAGGCCAAGGCGCAGGAGCTGGGACTGGAGTGGATCGCCGAGATCGGCGCCCACGGCAACGTGGCGGGCCCGGACAACTCCCTGCAGTCGCAGCCGTCGAACGCGATCCGGCACGCGCTGAAGAAGGAGGGCCTCGAGGTCTCGGACCTCGACCTGATCGAGATCAACGAGGCGTTCGCGGCGGTTGCCGTGCAGTCGATGAAGGATCTCGGGGTTTCCTCCGAAATGGTGAATGTCCATGGCGGCGCCATTGCCCTGGGGCACCCGATCGGGATGTCCGGGGCGCGACTGGTCCTCCACCTCGCCCTGGAGCTGAAGCGGCGCGGCGGAGGGGTCGGCGCGGCCGCCCTGTGCGGGGGCGGCGGCCAGGGCGACGCCCTGATCGTGCGGGTGCCCAAGGCCTGACCATCCCGTACCTCGCCACGTCGTCATGAATCGGAACGGAGCTGTGATGCAGGACGTCTCCTCGCTGGTCGCCCAGGCCAGGGAAGGCCGGCCGCGGGCCGTGGCCCGGCTGATCTCCTTGGTCGAGGGGGCGTCCCCGCAGCTCAGGGAGGTCATGGCGGCCCTCGCCCCGCTCACGGGCGGGGCCTATGTGGTGGGCCTGACCGGCTCACCCGGGGTGGGGAAGTCCACCTCCACCTCGGCGCTCGTGACGGCGTACCGCAAGCAGGGCAAGCGGGTCGGCGTCCTGGCCGTCGACCCGTCCTCGCCCTTCTCGGGCGGTGCGCTGCTGGGCGACCGCGTCCGGATGTCGGAGCACGCGTCGGACCCCGGCGTGTACATCCGTTCGATGGCGACGCGCGGGCATCTGGGCGGCCTCGCCTGGGCTGCTCCGCAGGCGATCCGGGTGCTGGACGCGGCGGGCTGCGACGTGATCCTGGTGGAGACCGTCGGCGTGGGCCAGTCGGAGGTGGAGATCGCCTCGCAGGCCGACACCTCGGTCGTGCTGCTGGCGCCCGGGATGGGCGACGGCATCCAGGCCGCGAAGGCGGGCATCCTGGAGATCGGCGACGTGTACGTCGTCAACAAGGCCGACCGCGACGGCGCGGACGCGACCGCGCGCGAGCTGAACCACATGCTGGGGCTCGGTGAGTCGCGCGCCCCGGGTGACTGGCGTCCGCCGATCGTGAAGACCGTCGCGGCGCGCGGCGAGGGCGTCGACGAGGTCGTCGAGGCGCTGGAGAAGCACCGGGCGTGGATGGAGGAGCGCGGCGTGCTCGCTGAGCGCCGGCGCAAGCGCGCCGGCCACGAGGTCGAGACGATCGCGGTGACGGCGCTGCGGGAGCGGATCGGCGATCTGCACGGCGACCGCCGTCTGGGCGCGCTGGCGGAGCGGATCGTGGCGGGGGAGCTTGATCCCTACCGGGCGGCGGACGAACTCGTGGCGGGTCTCACGAACGGCTGAACGGCCATCGGTGCCGGGTGCCGGGAAAGCCCGTGGCGGGCCCCGGCACCCGCTGCTACGTTGATCCGCATGTTCCTCCTCTTGGCATAGGGCCCGCCCAGGTCCGCGATCGGCACCGGCGCCCGGCCGTGGTCGTCGCGGGACTCAGGCGTCCCCCTTCCATGCCTCCCGTCGAGGAACCTCCACATGCCCACGCCTGCTTTCGGGCGGCCTTCGTATGCCGCCGTTCTGCGTGTCCCCCACGCCCGCCGCACCTTCGCCGCCGCGTCGGTCGGCCGGCTGTCGTACGGGACGGTGTCCATCGCCGTCCTGCTGTCCGTGACCAGGGCCACCGGGTCCTACGCCGTGGCCGGTACGGTCATGGCGCTCTTCGGCGCCACCACGGTCCTCCTCTCGCCGCTGCGGGCGGCCTTCGTCGACCGGTACGGTCCCCGACGCGCGCTGACACCCATGGCACTGATCCACGCCGGGCTGCTCGCGGCGCTCGCCGTGGCGAGCTGGCGACCCGGTGCACCGGCGCCGCTGCTCGCAGGCCTCGCCCTGGCCGCGGGTGCCTTCCCGCCCCCTCTGGGGCCCACGATGCGGGCCGTGTGGAGCGGGCTGATCGACGATCCACGGCTGCTGCAGCGCGCCTTCGGGCTGGACGGAGTGGTCGAGGAACTGCTGTTCGTGTCCGGGCCGCTGCTGGTGGGCGCACTCGTACGGTGGGCGCCGCCCGCGGCGGGAGTGGCCCTCAGCGCGCTGCTGGTGGCCGTCGGCACCGCCGTCTTCGTCGCGTGCCCACCGGTCGCCCGTACCCGGCCCGGCACGGCGCGGCGGGGCCGGTCCACGTGGCGCCCGCGGCTCGCGCCGGGGCTCGCCCAGCCGGTGACGGTGGCCGCCGGGGTCGGGCTGGGGATCGGCGCGCTGGATCTGCTGGTACTGGCCTTCGCCGAGCAGCGGCACTACGGCGACGGCGTCGCGGCGTGGGTACTGGCGGCGCTGTCCGCGGGCAGTGCCGTCGGCGGGCTGCTGAACGGCGCGGTCGACTGGCGCACGAGCGCCCGGGTCAGGCTGCCGGCGCTGGCGGCGGCGCTCGGGCTGACGCTGGCCGTGGCGGGCATCGCTCCCGGCGTCGCGGTTCTGACGGCGGCCGTGGCCTGTGCGGGCCTGTTCATCGCGCCCGCCCTGACGACGTCGTACCTGATCGCGGACGAGTCGGCGGCACCGGGCCTGCGCACCCAGGCCGGAGCATGGGTGAACACGGCGGTCAACGCGGGCAGCTCGGCGGGCTCGGCGGCGGTGGGCGTGCTGCTGGGCCGGCTGCCGCTGGGCGTCTGCTTCGCCGTGTCCGGCGCGGCCACGCTGACCGCGGCCGTCGCCGCTCTCGCCGGCCGGCCGGGTGCTGTGCTCGGGGCGCGACGGTACCGGCCCGGTCCACCGGCGACGGACCCGGAGCGGTCCGTCGGCGCCGTGCCCTCGGATGTCCCGGCGGAGGCCGGGGGCGGGTCCCCGGCCGTTCCGTCCGCCCGCGGCGCGCGGCAGGGGCGCCGGGGCGGTCGGCGGCGCTGACGGTCACCGTCGTGCGGTGCCCGTCGGGGCGGTCGGCGGTGCGGACGCATCCGCCGGCCGCCTGCGGCTCCGGGTGAACCCGGGGTACCGCTAGGGCTTGCCCCGCTGCCCCCGCAGGTGTTCCGCGATCGGGCGCAGGGACTTGTGGAGCTGCTCCAGGTCGTCCGGGGACAGCAGGTCCATGAAGTGCCGCCGCACGGACGCCACGTGGTGCGGTGCGACCTTCTGCATCGTCTCCAGGCCCTGGTCCGTGAGGACCGCGAACAGGCCCCGGCGGTCCGACTCGCAGTTCTCGCGGCGTACCAGATTCGCGTTCTCCATGCGGGTGATCTGGTGCGACAGGCGACTCTTGGACTGGAGGGTGGCGGCCGCGAGGTCGCTCATCCGCATCCGCATGCCCTCCGACTCCGAGAGATTCACGAGGATCTCGTAGTCGTTCATCGTCAGGCCGAACGGCTGCAAGTCCCGCTCGAGCTGGTACGTCAACAGCCTGTTGACCTCCAGGTGGGTGCGCCAGGCGCACTGCTCCGCATCGGTCAGCCAGCGCGTGGCCGTCTCGGTCTCCATGAATCAAGTCTACCTAAAAGGTTGAAAGGCGAACTAGTGAGGGTGGTGTGACGGTGCGCACGCGTTCGATGTCACACTCCGCAGACTACCGCTCACAGCCCGAAGCGACGCTGGAGGTCCCCCAGCTGTCCGGGAAGGCGCGGTGCCCCCGGCGACCCTTGGTGACCGGGTACCCCGCCGCCGCCCGGTACTCCGGGCTCGTTCGGGACCGCTCCCGTGGCCTGCTCCGCCATCAGTGTCTCCGTGGACTGGAGCAGGACGGTGCCCGCTCCGACGAACTCGAACTGGTGCTCCTCCCCGGAAGCGCCCCCGAGCCCCGTCATCGCACGTAGACCACCCCATACGCCGGTCAGGTACCCGTGGTCGTAGTGGTGGCAGGGCGACGGGCAGTCGGCCCAGCCGACCAGGGCCTGCGGGTCCACCCGGATCGGGGGTTCCATGAACACCACCGGACCGTTGGACGCGGCGACGAACTTGCCGGTTCCGATCAGGGTCAGGAAGCCCGGAATGATCGACTGCTTGAGGGAGAGACTTGGCTGAAAAGCGAGGAGGTTGCCCGAGCGAATGGTCAGATTGCCGTCGTCCAGGTCGTACGAATTCACGTCGAAGGCCCGGTCGGCGAGGAGCATCTTGCCCGAGCCGTCGGCCACCACCCAGTCGCCCGCGTGCAGTGGCGAATGAAAGGACGTGCGGACGACGCGGTCGAGCCGCCCGTGCCCCACGCCGTTGAACTCGATCGAGCCGTAGTAGGCGATCATCTTGCCCTTCTGCAGGAACCACTGGCTCCCCTTGAGCTCCACGCAGAAGGTGTACTTGTTGACGCTCTCGTCGACCGGGAGGGTCATCGGGTCGTGCACGACGGGGCCGGCGCCCGGGTAGGTGGTCACAGCTTCTCCTCCGACGCCTGTACGTACACCGCACCGCTGCCGCTCAGCTCCAGCTGGAACGCCTCGCCCGAGCCGCGGCCGACCATGTCGCGCCAGCCGAGTGCCGTCGAGAGCTTGTTGCGCACGTCGCCGTGGTGGGCGACGTACGCCTGGGGATCGACGTGGACCGGGCGCTGCGGGGTGATCGGCACCTCGAAGACCCCGCCGTGCGCCATCACGGCGACCGCGCCGCGCCCCGTGAGCGTCGTGGTGAACAACCCCTGGCCCGTGACCTGGCCGCGCACCAGGCCCATGACCCCGCCCTGAGAGCCCATGAACATCGTGCCCTGCTGGAGGGTCCCCTCGAAGGCGAGCAGCCGGTCCGCCTCGACGTACAGGGTGTCGCCCGTGAGGTGGATCACTTGGATGTGGTGGCCGCCGTGCCCGAACAGCACCGTGCCACTGCCCTCGACCGTCATCAGCGGTGTCGCCTCGTTCGCGACGCGACGGCCGATCATCGACATGACCCCGCCCTGACCGCCCTGGATGTTGGGTGTGAAGGAGACGTCGCCCTTGTAGGCGAGCATCGCTCCCCGCTGACTGAACAGCCGCCGGCCCGGGACGACCGTCGCCTCGATCATCTTCGCGTTGACTTCGCGGAAGGTCATGTCAGACGTCCCCCGCGATCGTGTTGCGCTCGCTGGGCTGGACGTAGACCAGTCCGTCCCCCTCGAAGCGGATCTGGAAGGCCTCGCCGCCGCCCTCGCCGAGGAACGTGCGGAAGGTCACCCCGGACTGGAACGACTGCCGCAGATTGCCCCGGTGTGCGACGTACGCGCCGGGGTCGACGGTCAGCGGGTACTGCGCGCTCACCCGCAGCACCACCGCCGGACCGTCCGACATGACCGCCGCCTGGCCGTGGCCCTCGACGGTCGTCGTGAACAGGCCGTTGCCCTGCGAGGCGCCGCGCAACCCGGTGAACGTCGTCCCCGTGCGCAGTCCGGCGTCGGTCGCGAGGAGGTTGCTCGACTCGACGTACAGCTTGTCCCCCTGGAGATCTACGAGGTTGATCTCGGAGGCCCGGTCCGCGAACCAGCACGTACCGTGCCCCCGCACCTCCATCACGGTCATCTGCTCGCCGGTGAGCCGCCGGGTCACCATTCCCCGGAGCCCCTCACCGCCGCCGGTGAGCTTCTTGAAGGCCATCTGCCCGTCGTAGGCGACCATGGAGCCGTTCTTCGCCTTCACGGCGTCCCCGGTCATGTCGACGGCCAGCACCTTGCTGCCTTGGAGTCGGAACATCGCCACGTGGCGACGGTAGCGGCCGGGCGGGGGGAGCGGACAGAGCCGTGTGGTGGATCCGGTCCCCGACCCGTCCCTGAGAGAACAGGCGTACCAGTGGTCCCGCCGGCGACCGGCGGCGGGCGGACGGCCCGACACCCCGCACCCCGTTCCGGGCCCGCCGGGTCCCTGATGTCACAATGGGGCCGACGCTTGTGCGTACGTTCACAAAGCGACTGCGTCGTCAGCGAATCTCCCACCGAAGGTGACCCGTGGACATAAAGACCGCCACCGCCCTCCGCCGGCTCCGCCTTGTCTCGGCCCCCGAAGCAGTCTCCTTCCTTCTGCTGCTGCTCTGCTCGGTGCTGAAGCGCACCACGGACTTCAACGCGGTGCCCGTCATGGGCTCGATCCACGGGATCCTCTTCATCCTGTACGTGATCTTCTGGGCGGACGCCTGGAACCGCACCAGGTGGCCGCTGCGGACCGCCGCCCTCTACTTCGTGCTGTCCGTGCTGCCGACCGGCGGCTTCTTCGCCGAGCGCATGCTGCGCCGTGAGGCCGAGAACGCCGTGATCGCCGCGCGCGCCCGCAAGGAAGGGATCGTGAACGCGTGATCGTCGCCTTCTCCGTGACACCGCTCGGGGTCGGCGAGGACGTGGGGGAGTACGTCGCCGACGCCGTCCGGGTCGTACGGGAATCGGGTCTGCCGAACCGCACCGATGCCATGTTCACCTCGATCGAGGGCGAGTGGGACGAGGTCATGGACGTCGTGAAGCGCGCCGTCGCCGCGGTCGAGGACCGTGCGCCACGGGTGTCCTTGGTGCTGAAGGCGGACATCCGCCCGAGTGTGACCGACGGCCTCACCTCGAAGGTGGAGACGGTGGAGCGCTATCTGTCCGGCGGGTGAGCCCTCGTGGACCACGGAGAACCCCGGCCCCGAGGGCCGGGGTTCTCTTGTGCCCGGTGATTGAGCGTTCGCTCAAATCCGTTGTACTGTCGGGCCGGTTGCTTGAGCAGTCGCTCAAAGGGGTGCCGTGGCAGGGGGATTGGCATTGGGGCTCTACGCGGAGGCGTGCATACGCGGTGACCTCGACGACCTGTGGGCGAGGACGCAGGACCCCCGGCAGCACCCCCGCTGGGATCTGCGCTTCACCGAGATCGAGCCCCTTCCCGGCGCCGAGGGGGGACCGCGGCGCTTCGGCTGCGCGATACGCGTCCTGCCCTTTCTGACGTTCTCCGGGACGGGGGTGTCGGCGGGGGAGGAGACGCGGCCGGACGGTACACGCGCCTGCGCGCTGCGGTTCTCCTCACCGCATCCGCTGTCGCTGATCGCGGAGGGCGGCGGCTACTGGCAGTACGTCCCTGACGGCGACGGCGTCCGCTTCCTGACGGGGTACGACTACCGGCCGCGCTGGGGCGCGTTCGGTGCGCTCGCCGACCGCCTGGTCCTGCGCCGGCTCATGGGCTGGGCGACGGCCTGGTCCTTGGACCGGCTGCGGCTCTGGCTGGAGCGCGGCGTCGCGCCGGAGCGCGCGCTGGTGAACTGGCTCGTGGAACTGGCCGTCCGCGCCCTGGTTGTCACGGCCGCCGGTACCGGGCTCTTCCTGGACCCCTTCCTGCGCCTCTCCGGCCCGGTGGCGGCCTCGATGGCCTATGTGTGCCCGCTGCTGCTGGCCGTCGTGATCGCCTTCGCCCTGTTCACCTCGCCCCTTCCCGGCACGCCCGCCGCCCGCCGCTGTCTGCGCACCCCGCCCACATGGGCGCGTGCGCCGCGACTCCTCGCGACCCTGGAGCACCCGTCATGACCTCGGTCCTTTGTGCCCGGCACTGCATGTCCGCCCCGGCGCCGTGCGCATCGCCGCGGGGCGCGGGCGGGCGGCGGCCGTGTGCGGCGCCGGGGCACGGGCGGGCCTGCGGGGCGTACCCGGGTCGGCGGCCGGTCTGGCGACAGGCGTGGGCATGAGCGGGACGACCAAGGTCAAGCTGCTGGAGGGGGCGCTGCGGACGCTCACCGAGCAGGGCATCGCCGGGACCTCGGCCCGGACGGTCGCGGCGACCGCGGGCGTCAACCAGGCGCTGGTCTTCTACCACTTCGGCTCGGTGGAGGAGCTGCTCGCGGCGGCGTGCCGGTACGGGGCGGAACAGCGGGTGGCCCGCTACCGGGAGCGGCTCGACGGGATCGGCTCGCTCGGTGAACTCCTCGCCTTCGGGCGGGAGATGCACGAGGAGGAGAAGGCGGCGGGGCATGTCGCCGTGCTCGGCCAGCTGCTGGCCGGGGCCCAGAACCGTCCGCGTCTGGCGCCCGCCACGGCGGCGGGGCTCGATCTGTGGATCGCGGAGATCGAGCGGGTGCTCACCCGGGTGCTGACGGTGACACCGCTCGGGGATTTCGCCGATGCCGGCGGGCTCGCGCGCGCCGTGGCCGCCTCCTTCGTGGGGATCGAGCTGTACGAAGGAGTGGACGCCGAGGGGGCGGGCACGGCGCTGGCCGCCCTGGACCAGCTGGCGTCCCTGCTGGCCGCGCTGGACGACCTGGGACCGGTGGCCCAGCGGGCGGTCCGGCATGCGCTGCGCAGGGCGTCGCGCCCGTAACCGGCGCACGCCGGGGACCGCCGGCCTCGGCGGGCGCGTGGACGGGTGCGGACGGGCCGTGGCGCTTGCGGGGGCCTCAGAGCGCCGCGCTCACCCTTCGTGTTCCAGGTACTCCTTGAACTGCTCCAGATCGCTGCGGACGAGCCGCTCGATCGCGCTCGCCTGGGCGAACCCCTTCGGCCCGCCGAACGCCTCCCTGACGGTCGCGGGGTCGTACTCGAGGCGCAGCTGCACCCGGGTGCGGTCGCGGCCGATGGGGTGCAGCGAGAAGGAGCCCGTCAGCTCGGGGCCACCCGTGGTGCGCCACTCCAACACGTGGCCCCCGCCGCGGTCGGACATCTCGGCGTCGAATCCCGTCGTACCGCCGCCCGAGTCGATGTCCACATGTGCCCGGCCGCCCTCCTCCGTCCGGGCGCCGCGTATCCCGTCCACGAAGCGGGGATAGTTCTCCACGCGGTGCAGGCTGTTCCAGGCCGTGTCGACGGGGACGCTCACGTCGACGTGTTCTTCGAGAGTGCTCATGGCCCACCTCCGTGTTCGGCTCATGACGCATGGCTTCCGCTTCCAGTGTGCGCCCGCGGGTGGCCCGGCGACCGAAAGGCGAGACAGGGCTGACCACCATGTGACCGGCCGGTAAGGTCGAGGACGTGCCGAAGCCGCTCAGTCTCACCTTCGACCCCATCGCCCGTGCCGACGAGCACTGGAAGCAGCGATGGGGCAGTGTGCCGTCCATGGCCGCGATCACCTCGATCATGCGGGCCCAGCAGATCCTGCTGGCCGAGGTGGACGCGATCGTGAAGCCGTACGGGCTGACCTTCGCGCGCTACGAGGCACTCGTGCTGCTCACCTTCTCCAAGGCGGGCGAACTGCCCATGTCGAAGATCGGGGAGCGCCTGATGGTGCACCCCACGTCGGTCACCAACACCGTCGACCGCCTGGTGAGGTCCGGACTCGTCGCCCGGCGGCCCAACCCCAACGACGGACGCGGCACCCTCGCCTCCATCACCGACAAGGGCCGCGAGGTCTGCGACGCCGCGACCCGCGACCTGATGGCGATGGACTTCGGGCTCGGGACCTACGACGCGGAGGAGTGCGCCGAGATCTTCGCGATGCTGCGCCCGCTGCGCGTCGCCGCGGGCGACTTCGAGTCCGAGTAGCGCGCGCCCGACGGCACGGGGGCGCCCGAAGATCGCCCGAATCCGGCCGTTACGCTCGTCCCCATGAAAAAGAGCGTGCTGACCCGCTACCGCGTGATGGCCTACGTCACGGGCGTGCTGCTGGTCCTGCTGACCCTCGGTGTGATCGCCAAGTACGTGCTGGACGTCGACGGCGCCGCGGACTTCACCCGCGTCGTCGGTATCGCGCACGGCTGGCTGTACGTCGTCTACCTGATCTTCGCCTTCGACCTCGGTGCCAAGGCGAAGTGGCCGGTCGGCAAGCAGCTGTGGGTCCTGCTGGCGGGGACGATCCCGACGGCCGCCTTCTTCGTGGAGCGCAAGGTCACCCGCGAGCTGGAGGCTAGGCTCACGGACGAGGCGCCCCCGGTCG
>Ga0102590_1000761_pt1 | contig 60774 bp, 50 predicted proteins | sample AraplaMF_Col_mMF_FD_76859 | JGI IMG/M metagenome (GOLD analysis project Ga0102590, IMG submission 76859) | Arabidopsis root microbial communities from the University of North Carolina, USA - plate scrape MF_Col_mMF | ecosystem: Host-associated > Plants > Roots > Endosphere | place: USA...
GCGTGCGCCAGCTGGGCCAGCGCGCAGGCGTACTTGATCTTGATCTCCTCGGCATGCGCGGTCGGCGTGTGCACGCCGTAGGCGATGTCGTTGGTGACCTGGTCGCCGCCGACCGGCAGCGACTTGGTGTAGCGGATCGAGCCCTGCGTATAGATGGCGATGTCGGTGGTGCCGGCGCCGATGTCGACCAGGCACACGCCCAGCTCGCGCTCGTCGTCGGTCAGCACCGACTTGGCGCTGGCCACCGAGGACGGCACCAGCTCGTCCACGGTCAGGCCGCAGCGCTGGATGCACTTGCTGATGTTCTGCACCGCCGCGGCCGCGCCGGTGACCAGGTGCACGCTCGCCTCCAGGCGCACGCCGCTCATGCCCACCGGCGAGCGAATGCCGTCCTGGCCGTCGATGCGGTACTCCTGCGACTCCTTATATAGAACCTTGCGGTCGGCCGGGATCGCCACCGCGCTGGCCGCCTCGAGCACCTGTTCCAGGTCGCCGGGGGTCACTTCGCGGTCGCGGATGGCGGCGGTGCCGTGCGAGTTCTTGGTTTCCAGGTGGCTGCCGGAGATCGAGGCATAGACCGAGCGGATATCGCAGCCGGCCATCAGCTCGGCTTCTTCCACCGCGCGCTGGATCGAGTGCACGGTCGATTCGATGTCCACCACCGAGCCGCGCTTGAGCCCGCGCGACACATGCGTGCCGATGCCGATCACTTCGATCGGCTCGCCCGGCTCGTACTCGCCCACGATCGCCACCACCTTTGAGGTGCCGATGTCGAGGCCGACGACCAGTTGCTTGTCGTTGCGGGTTTTCATGTGCTGGGCGTGCCTTTGGTGGTGACGGCGGCCGGTACTTGCGTCTGCGGCCAGCGCACGGCGAATCCGTTGGTATAGCGAAGATCGGCATAGGCGAAACCGTCCGGGCGGTTCGCCATCAATTGGGGGTAGACGTCGAGGAAGCGGCGCAGCCGGCGGCCGGCCTGGTCGCGGTCGCCGAGCACGATCTGCGCGCCGTTCGAGGTGGTGAGGCTCCAGCTGCCGCGCTCGGTGAGCGACACGCCGCTGATCTTCAGATGCATGCTGCCGAACGCGCGCTGCGTCTCGGCGTAGAAGCTGACCACCTCGGCCAGGCGCGCGTCCGGACCGCGCAGCTCGGGCAGGTTGTCGAAGCCGTCGGCGCCGGGCGCGTCGAACACCAGGCCCTGGCGGCTGATCAGCTGCTTGTCGTTCCAGCGCGCGAAGGGCTGGCGTTCGTAGATGCGCAGAATCAGGGTGTCCGGCCAGCGCTTGCGCGCCTCGACCGATTCCACCCACGGCAGCGCGGCCACGGCCTTCTGCACCGCGTCGAGGTCCAGCGCGAAGAAGCCCTTGCCCAGGCGCGGCAGCACGGTGGCGCGGATGGCGTCCGCGCTCACGTGCTTGAACTCGGCCTGCACCGTCAGCTGGGTCACCGGCCAGCGATTGGCCGCGAACCATCCGCGCAGCACGCCGACGATCGGCAGCGCCACGAGCGCGATGGCCAGACACCAGGCAACGAGGCGAATGGCTCCCCTCACACGTCCTCCCGGAAACTCGTTTCGAGCACGCGCCAGCACAGCGTCTGGTAGTCGATGCCGACCACCTTGGCCGCCTTGGGCACCAGCGAGTGCGACGTCATGCCGGGGGCGGTGTTCACCTCCAGCAGCCAGTTGCGGCCATCGCGGTCGCGCATCACGTCGACGCGGCCCCAGCCGCCGCAGGCCAGCGCGTCGAACGCGCGCAGCGCCAGTTCCTGCATCTCGCGCTCGGCCGCGCCTTCCAGGCCGGGGCAGATGTACTGGGTGTCCTCGGCGATGTACTTGGCGTTGTAGTCGTAGTACTCGCCCTTGGGCACGATCTTGATGGTGGGCAGCACCTCGCGGCCGAGGATGCCGACGGTGAATTCGCCGCCTTCGATCAGCGTTTCCATCAGCAGGTCGCCCGGATAGCGCTGCGCCAGTTCCACCGCGGCATCCAGGTCCTGCTCGTCGAACACGCGGGTGACGCCCACGCTGGAACCTTCCCAGGCCGGCTTCACGATCAGCGGGAAGCCGATCTCGCGCGCCGCGGCGTGCACGTCCGCGCCGCGCGGCAGCGCCTTGAAGCGCGGCGTCGGCAAGCCCAGCGCCTGCCACACCAGCTTGGCGCGGATCTTGTCCAGCGACAGCGCGGAGCCGAGCACGCCGGAACCCGTGAACGGAATGCGCAGCGACTGCAGCGCGCCCTGCAGCTCGCCGTTCTCGCCGCCGCCGCCGTGCAGGATGTTGAACACGCGCGCGAAGTGGCCGGCACGCACCGCATCGAGCAGCGCGGGGATGCCGTCGATCGCCTCGGCATCGACGCCGCGCGCACGCAGTGCCTTCAGCACGCCGTCGCCGGAATTGAGCGAGACCTCGCGCTCGGCCGAGCTGCCGCCCATCACCACGGCGACGCGACCGAACTGGGCGGGGTCAGTGATCTTCTTGGGCGCGCTCACTTCTTGCTCCTCAGGTTGCCGGCCGTAGCCAGCTCCACCGCCGCCGCGCCGATATCGCCGGCGCCGAGCAGCAGCAACAGGTCGCCGTCGCGCAGCAGCGCCGGCAGGGTCTCTTTCAGCTCGCGCGGATGCTCGACCAGCACCGGATCGACCTTGCCGCGCGCGCGCACGGCGCGGGCCAGCGCGCGGCCGTCGGCGCCGGCGATCGGCGCCTCGCCGGCCGGATACACGTCGGTGAGCACCAGCACGTCGACGTCGCTCAGCACGTTGGCGAAGTCATCGAGCAGATCGCGCGTGCGGCTGTAGCGATGCGGCTGGAACGCCGCGACCAGGCGGCGCTCCGGCCAGCCGCCGCGCACGGCGGCGAACACCGCGGCCAGCTCGCGCGGATGGTGGCCGTAGTCGTCGACCAGCAGCGCCGTGCCTTTGTCGAGCGCGATCTCGCCGCGGCGATGGAAGCGGCGGCCGACGCCCTCGAACTGCTGCAGCGCGCGGGCGATCGATTCGGCTTCCACGCCCAGCTGCCAGCCGATGGTGGCGGCGGCCAGCGCGTTGAGCACGTTGTGGCGGCCGGGCAGATTGAGCTTGACGTGCAGTGCTTCGTTACGGCCGGGCAGCCACAGGTCGAAGTGCATCTCGAAGCCATGCTGCGTCATGTTGCTGGCGCGCACGTCGGCGTCGGCCGAGTCGATGCCATAGGTCATCACGCGGCGCGGGGTGCTCTTGGCCAACGCGGCCACTTCCGGATCGTCCACGCACAGCACGGCCAGCCCGTAGAACGGCAGGCGATGCAGGAAGTCGGCGAAGGCCTTCTTCACCAGCGCGAAGTCGCCCTGGTAGTTCTCCAGGTGGTCGGCATCGATATTGGTGACCGCGGCCACCACCGGCGACAGCATCAGGAACGAGCCGTCCGACTCGTCGGCTTCCGCCACGATGTACTGGCCGGTGCCCAGGCGCGCATTCGCGCCGGCCGCGTTGAGCTGGCCACCGATCACGAAGGTCGGGTCGTAGTTGGCCTCGGCCAGCACGCTGGCGGTGAGGCTGGTGGTGGTGGTCTTGCCATGCGTGCCGGCGATGGCGATGCCGCGGCGGAAGCGCATCAGCTCGCCCAGCATCTCCGCGCGCGGCACCACCGGGATGCGCGCGGCGCGGGCGGCGACCAGCTCGGGGTTGTCCTGGCGGATCGCGCTGGAGGTGACCACCACGTCGGCGTCGCCGATGTGTTCGGCGGCATGGCCGACGTGCACCACGATGCCCAGCGCGGCGAGGCGCTGCGCGGTCGACGAGTTCGACTTGTCGGAACCGGACACCGCATAGCCGAGGTTGTGCAGCACCTCGGCGATGCCGCTCATGCCCACGCCGCCGATGCCGATGAAATGCACGCGGCGGAACGTGGTCATCAGGTCTTCGTGGGCCAGCAGGCGGCGCGGCGTCATGCGCGCACCTCCAGGCAGGCGCGGGCGATCGCCGCGGCCGCGTCGGGCTTGGCCAGGGTGCGCGCGGCCACGGCCATGGCCAGCGTGCGCGCGCGCTCGTTCAACAGCGCATCCAGGCGCCGGGCAAACTGCTGTACGTCCAAATCTCGTTCCTGTACGACTTCGGCCGCGCCGGCGGCCACCAGGGCCTCGGCATTGCGGGTCTGGTGGTCATCCACCGCATGAGGGAAAGGCACGAGCACCGCGCCGAGACCGGCGGCGGTGAGCTCGGCCACGGTCAGGGCGCCGGCCCGGCACACGGCCAGGTCGGCCCAGGCATAGGCGCCGGCCATGTCTTCGATGAAGGACACGATCTGCGCATCGACGCCGGCTTGCGCATAGGCAGCGCGCGCTTCGTCGAGACCGCGGTTGCCGCACTGGTGCAGCACTTCCGGCCGGCGCTCGAGCGGCAACTGCGCCAGCGCCTGCGGCAAGGCGAGATTCAGCGCGCGTGCGCCGAGGCTGCCGCCCAGCACCAGCAGGCGCGGCTTGCCTGTGCGCCCGGCCATGCGCAGGTCGGGCGCCGGCAGCGCGGCGATGGTCGCGCGCACCGGATTGCCGACCCACTCGCCGCCCGGCAGCACATCGCTGAAGCCGACCAGCACGCGCGCGGCGTGTGCCGCCAGCTTGCGGTTGGTGAAACCGGCCACGCCATTCTGTTCGTGCACCAGCAGCGGCTTGCGCAGCAGCCACGCGGCGATGCCGCCGGGGCCGGCCACGTAGCCGCCCATCGACAGCACGCTGCGCGGCTTCACCGCACCCACCACGCGCAGCGAGGCGAGCAGCGCGCGCGCCAGCATCAGCGGCGCCAGCAGGCGCGTCCTCAGGCCCTTGCCGCGCAGGCCGCCGACCGGCACCGTGCGCAGCGGCACGCCGTGCGCCGGCACCACCTTGGTTTCCATGCCGCCGTCCGCGCCCAGCCACACCACCGGCACGCCCTGCGCGCGCAGCGTCTCGGCCACGGCCAGGCCGGGGAAGATGTGGCCGCCGGTGCCGCCGGCCATGATCAGCACGGGTGCGTTGCTCGCGCTCATGCGCTCACCGCCTCGCGCGCCGTCGCGGCGGCCGCGTTCGCATCGGCCACCGCCAGCGCCGGCATGCGCGTCGCCATCTGGCGCGCGTCGATCGCGCGGTTGATCTCATAGGTGGCGCGCAGCAGCACGCCGGCCATGGCGCAGGTCAGCACCATCGACGAACCGCCGTAGCTGATCAGCGGCAGGGTCAGGCCCTTGGTCGGCAGCGCGCCGAGGTTCACGCCGATCGAGACCATGGTCTGCAGGCCGATCATCAGCGAAACGCCGAAGGCCACGTAGCCGGCGAAGCGCTGGCCCAGCTCCACGCCCTTCAGGCCCAGGTACAGGCCGCGCCCGACGGTCAGCGCGAACAGGCTCATCACGCCGAGGATGCCGGCCAGGCCGAGCTCCTCGGAGATCACCGCGAAAATGAAGTCGGTATGCGCTTCCGGCAGGTACGACAGCTTCAGCACGCTCGAACCCAGGCCCACGCCGGTCCACTCGCCGCGGCCGATCGCCATCAGCGACTGGGTCAGCTGGAAGCCGTCGTTGAACGGATCCTTCCACGGATCCATGAACGAGGTCAGGCGCTTCATGCGGTAGCTTTCGCTGGTCGCCGCGATCGCCAGCAGCGGCATCAGCGGCAGGCCCATGCCGAACAGGAAGATCGGCCGCGCACCGCCCAGCCATACCATCGCGATGGTCACCGAGATCACCAGCATCGCCGAGCCGAAGTCCGGCTGCAGCAGCAGCAGCACGACCATCAGGCCGGCCACCATGATCGGCTTGAGCAGACCCAGGAAGCGTGTCTCCACGCCCTCGCGGTGACGCACCAGATAGCTGGCGATGTACACCACCAAGATCAGCTTCACCGCTTCGACCGGCTGGAAGCTGGTGACGATCAGGTTGAGCCAGCGCCGCGCGCCGTTGAGGCGCATGCCCAGGAACGGCAGGAACACCGCCAGCAGCAGGATGAAGGCCAGCAGCAACAGCAGGAAGCTGTTCTTCTCCAGCACCTTCAGCTCGGTGCGCATGGCCACGCCGGCCAGCACCATGCCCAGCCCCAGGAACATCAGGTGCTTCTTGAGGAAATAGAACGCGCCCAGGTGCTGGCTGTCCGCCACCGCGATCGAGCTGGAGGTGATCATCACCAGCCCGACGCAGGCCAGGCCGACGAGCGCGACCAGCAGCGGCAGGTCGAACCTGCCCTGCGGTCCCTGTCGGCGTCTGGCCTGGGTGGCGTCAAACATTTCGCTGCTCCGCAGCGGGAAAATAGGGAATAGGGAATAGGGAATCGGAAACAGCACGCACGACCAGGCGCAGCGCATGCGCGCTGGCGCTCTTCCTATTCCCCATTCCCGATTCCCTATTCCCGGCTCTCATCACCGCACCTTCAACGTGGCAAGGCCGATCAGCACCAGCACGACGCTGATGATCCAGAAGCGCACGATCACCCGCGGCTCGGGCCAGCCCTTCAATTCAAAATGATGGTGGATCGGCGCCATGCGGAAGATGCGCTTGCCGGTGAGCTTGAAGCTCGCCACCTGCAGCATCACCGACACGGTTTCCATCACGAACACGCCGCCCATGATCAGCAGCACGATCTCCTGGCGCACGATCACCGCGATCGCGGCCAGCGCCGCGCCGATCGCCAGCGCGCCGACGTCGCCCATGAATACCTGGGCGGGATAAGTGTTGAACCACAGGAAGCCCAGGCCCGCGCCCGACAGCGCGCCGCAGATGATGGCCAGCTCGCCCGCGCCGGGAATCGAGGGGATCCCCAGGTATTCGGAGAACACGCGGTTGCCGGCGAGGTAGGCGAACACACCGAGCGCGCCGGATACCAGCACGGTGGGCATGATCGCCAGGCCGTCCAATCCGTCGGTGAGGTTCACCGCATTGGAGAAGCCCACGATCATGAAATAGGTCAGCACCACGAAGAACAGGCCCAGCGGCACCGCCACCTGCTTGAACAGCGGCACGAACAGCGCGGTCTCGGCCACTTCCTTGATGCACACCGGCGCAGCCGCCGGCTCGATGCTCAGGCGGGTATCCAGCGCGGTCGCGGTGGTCTCCACGTGCTGCACCACCGCCGGCACCGGGCGCGCGCAGGGCGCCGGCGTGGTCGGCGCGGTGAAGTACAGGAACAGCGCGGCGATCAGGCCGAACACCGACTGCCAGAAATACTTCCAGCGCGAGGCCAGGCCGCGGCTGTCCTTCAGCACCAGCTTCTTGTAGTCGTCGTAGAAGCCGATCACGCCGAAGCTGAGCAGCACCGCCAGCACCACCCACACGTAGCGGTTGTGCAGGTCCGCCCACAGCAGGGTCGCGATGGCCACCGCCAGCAGGATCATCACGCCGCCCATGGTCGGCGTGCCGGCCTTGGACAGATGCGTCTGCGGGCCGTCCTTGCGCACCACCTGCCCCGCCTTCAGCTCGGCCAGCTTGCGGATCAGGCCGGGGCCGAACAGCAGTGACATCGCCAGCGCGGTGAGCGAGGCCATGATGGTGCGGAAGGTGATGTACTGGAACAGATGCAGCGCCGTGAAGTGGCGGGCCATCCAGTCTGCGAGTTCAAGCAGCATCGGATGCGCCCTCCTTCGATGAGTTGTTGCGGAGCGCGGCCACGACCTGTTCCATGCCCGCCGAGCGCGAGCCCTTGACCAGGCAGGTGACGCCGCCGTGCAGGTGTTGCTTGAGCGACGCGACCAGCGCGGCCCGGTCGGGAAAGTGCTCGCCGTTGGTGCCGAACGCAGCCACGGTGGCGGCGCCGAGCGGACCGACCGCGAACAGCCGCTCGATGCCGCGCTCGCGTGCCCGCGCGCCGATGCCCGCATGCAGGGCCTTGGCGTCAGGGCCCAGTTCGGCCATATCGCCCAGCACCAGCCAGCGTTCGCCCGTGGCCAGGGCCAGCGTGTCGATGGCGGCGCCGACCGAACCGGGGTTGGCGTTGTAGCTGTCGTCGATCAGGGTCCAGTCGCCGGGCATGCGCTCCAGCTTCAGGCGGCCGGCGACGCCGGGCACCTGTTCCAGTCCGTCGACGATGGTGGCCAGCGGTACTTCCAGCGCCAGCGCGAGCGATGCCGCGGCCAGCGCGTTGGCGATGTTGTGGCGGCCGGCCAGCGGCAGCTTCACCTCGGCGTCGCCGACCGGCGTGGCGAGCACGAAGCGCGAACCGTCGACGCGTTGCTCCAGGATTTCCGCCACGACCTCGGCCGGGTGATCCAGGCCGAAGCGCAACTGGCGGCGGCCATTGGCCAGGCCTTCGAAGAACTTGGCAAAGGCGTCGTCGGCATTGATCACCGCCACGCCGTCGGCGGGCAGCGACTGGTACAGCGCGCCCTTGGTCTCGGCCACGCCTTCCACGCTGCCCATGCGCTCCAGGTGCGCCGGCGCCACCGTGTTGACGATGCCGATGTCCGGCCGCGCGATGGCGGCGAGATAGGCGATGTCGCCGGGCTTGCCCGCGCCCATTTCCAGCACGGCGTACTCGGTGTCCTGCGGCATCGCCAGCAGGGTCAGCGGCAGGCCCAGCTCGTTGTTGTAGTTGCCGGCGTTGACGTGGGTGCGGCCATGGCGCGACAGGATCGAGGCGACCAGGGTCTTCACCGTGGTCTTGCCGTTGGAACCGGTGATGCCGACCACGCGCACATTGCTCTGCGCGCGCACCGCGCTGGCCAGGTCGCCCAGCGCCAGCTGCGTGTCATTGACCACGACTTGTGCGATCGGCGCATCGACGCGGCGCTCGACCAGCGCTGCCACGGCGCCGGCGGCAGCGGCCTGCGCCAGGAAGTCGTGACCGTCCGCGTGCTCGCCCTTGATCGCGACGAACAGGTCGCCGGGACGGATCTTGCGGGTATCGATGCCCACGCCCAGGACTTCCACGTCGGCACCGTGCAGGTGCCCGCGGGTCCACAGGGCGATGGCGGACAGGCGCATCATGCGTGCAGCTCCAATGCAGCACGAGCGACTGCAAGATCGTCGAACGGGCGCTTGCCGTGCGCGCCCTCCTGATAGGTTTCGTGGCCTTTGCCGGCGATCAGCACCACGTCGCCGGGCTTGGCCAGGTGCAGGGCCTCGGTGATGGCCAGTGCGCGGTTGCGCTGCACGTGTGCCCGCTCCGGGTGCATGAGGCCCGCCACGATCTGCGCCACGATGGCATCGCCGTCTTCGCCGCGCGGGTTGTCGTCGGTGATGATCGCGATATCGGCCAGCCGCTCGGCGATCGCACCCATCAGCGGACGCTTGCCGGCATCGCGCTCGCCGCCGCAGCCGAATACGCAGATCAAGCGGCCTTCGCAATGCGCACGCACCGCGTGCAGCGACTGCTCCAGCGCGTCCGGCGTGTGCGCGTAGTCGACCACCACCAGCGGCTGGCCATGGTGGCCGCCGAGCCGGCTCATGCGGCCGTTGACCGGATGCAGCGCGGAGACCGCCTCGACGATGCGCTCGAACGATTCGCCCAGTGCGCCCAGCACCGCTACCACGGCGAGCAGGTTGTCGACGTTGAAGCGGCCGATCAGGTGGGTCTGCACGGGGCGCGAACCCCATGGCGTATGCAGCTCGAAACGCAGCCCTTCGGCCGAGGTGAGGATGTTGCTTGCGCGGATGTCCGAGGCGAGATCTCCGGCCGCGCTCACGCGCAGCTTGCGCACGTGCCCGGGCGTGCGGTGCAGCAGTTCGCGTCCGAATGCGTCGTCCACGTTGATCGCCGCATGGGTCAGCGTCGGCCAGGCGAACAGCTTGGCCTTGGCGTCGCCATAAGCCTCCATGCTGCCGTGGTAATCCAGGTGATCGCGCGTGAGGTTGGTGAACACCGCCGTGCCGAACGCCACCGCGCCCACCCGGCCCTGCTCCAGCGCATGCGAGGAGACTTCCATCGCCACGTGCGTCGCACCCTGCGTGCGGAACGAGGCGAGCAGCTCCTGCACGTGGATGGCGTCGGGCGTGGTGCGTTCGCCTTCCTCGACCTGGCCGTGCAGGCCGGCGCCGAGCGTGCCGATGGTGGCCGGGCTGTGGCCCAGGTGATGCAGCGCCTGCGCGATCAGCTGCACGGTGGAGGTCTTGCCGTTGGTGCCGGTGACGCCCACTACCTGCAGCGCCTGCGACGGACGGCCGTAGTAGCGCGCGGCGATCTCGCCGACCTGCGCGTGCAGGCGGTCGATCCAGATCACCGGCACGCCGAGCGTCGTCGCCGAAGTCGCCGGCGCTTCGGCCAGCACCACGCGCGCGCCCTGCGCGACCGCGCCGGCGGCGAATTCGATGCCGTGGCCGCGCGTGCCGCGCAGCGCGAAGAAGGCGTCGCCCGCGCGCACACGGCGCGAGTCGAGCGCCAGTCCCGAAACGACGATATCGCCGGCACCTTGGGCGTCGGCGATACCGTGGAGCAGCTGGTCCAGGCGCTGGTTCATGGGGTCGCTCCCTCGACCGGGGCGTCCTCGACCACCGGCGCGTCCGGCGGCTTGCTGCCGACCAGTCCGTTATTGCCCTGCAACGGACCGCCGACATACCAGCGGCCGATATTGTCCGGCGGCACGTCGAGCAGGCGCAGCGCGCCGTCCATCACCTTGGCGAACACCGGCGCGGACACCAGGCCGCCGTAGTAGCTGCCCTTCTTCGGATCGTCGATCACCACCACCGCGGCCATGCGCGGATTGCTGGCCGGCACGATGCCGGCGAAGGCGGCGCTGTAGTTGTTCTTCAGATAGGAGCCGCCGCTGGCCTTGTGCGCGGTGCCGGTCTTGCCCGCCACCGCGTAGTTGGCGATCCACGCATACGGCGCGGCGGTGCCGCCGGGCTGGGTGGTGGATTCGAGCATCGTGACCAGCTTGCGCGCGATTTCCGGCGCGATGATCTGCTTGCTGTCGCCGGCCGCGCCCTTGACGAACGACGGCTCGTGCATCAGGCCGCCGTCGCCGATGGTGGCGTAGACATTGGCCAGCTGCAGGGCGGTGACGTTGAGGCCGTAGCCGTAGGCCATGATGGCCTTTTCCAGCGGACGCCAGTCGCGGCCCACCTTCAGGTAACCGGAAGCCTCGCCGGGAAAGCCGCTGTTGGTGCTGCTGCCGAGGCCGAAGGCGCGGTAGGTGTCGTAGAGCAGGCTGGTGTCCAGCGTCATCGCGATCTTGGCGGCGCCGATGTTGCTGGACTTCTGGATCACGCCGGTGGGCGACAGCATGCCGTAGGCATGCGTGTCGCGGATGTCATGGGTCATGTAATAGAAGTGACCGTTGCCGGTGTCGACCAGCGGGCCGTTCGGCGTGTATTTGCCGCTGGACAGGGCCGCGGCCATGACCACCGGCTTGATGGTGGAACCCGGTTCCACCACGTCGGTCATCGAACGGTTGCGCCGCTGCGACGGCGTGCTGCTGCGCAGGGCGTTGGGGTTGTAGGTGGGCAGGTTGACCATCGCCAGCACCTCGCCGGTGGTGACGTCGATGATCACCATCGAGCCGGAATCGGCCTGCGACTGCTCCAGCGTGTTCTTCAGCTCGTTGTAGGCGAGGAACTGGATGCGGCGGTCGATGCTCAGCGTGAGGTTGCGGCCCGGCTGCGGCGCGCGCACCTGCTCCACGTCCTCCACGATGTGGCCCATGCGGTCGCGGATCACGCGCTTGGCGCCCGGCTTGCCGGCCAGCCAGTCGTCGAAGGCCAGTTCCAGGCCTTCCTGGCCGTGATCGTCGATATTGGTGAAGCCCAGGATGTGCGAGGTGACTTCGCCCGACGGGTAGTAGCGGCGGTATTCGCGCTGGCCGTTGACGCCGGGAATGCCCAGATCCAGCACGGCCTGCGCCGCGTCGGGGCGCATCTGACGGCGCAGGTAGACGAACTCGCGCTCGGAGCGCTGCATCAGGTACTGCTTGAGCTCACCCGTGTCCATGCCGATCGCCTTGGCCAGCTGCGGCAGGCGGTCTTCGCTTTCCAGCACTTCGGACGGATTGGCCCAGATCGACATCACCGGCGTCGACACCGCCAGCGGCTCGCCGTTGCGATCGAAGATGGTGCCGCGCGAGACCGCGATCGGCACCTCGCGCAGGAAGCGCGCATCGCCCTGGCTCTGGTAGAACTCCTTGCGCACCACCTGCAGGTCGAACGCGCGCGCGACCAGGCCCAGCGAAGCCAGCGACAGCACCGCCACCACCACGATCATGCGGCGGCGGGGACTGGGACCATGCTGGCGGCGGCGGGCGGTAGGCTGGGTCGGGAAGCGGGGGCGCATGTTCATCGGCGCACCAGCTGGATGTCTTGCGGCTTGGGATTGAGCATGCCGAGCTTTTGGCGCGCCTCGCTGTCGACGCGGCGCGGCTCGGCCCAGGTGGCCTGCTCCAGTTCCAGCTTGCCGTACTCGATGTTGAGGTCGTCGCGCTGGTTCTGCAGGCGGCTGAGCTCGACGAACAGCACGCGGCTCTGGTGGCGCGTCCACACCACGCCGACCGCGCTGGCCAGCGTGGCGCCGAGCAGGAGCAGCAGGAAGATGGTGCCGATCACCTTCATCCGCCGCCCCTCATAGGAGTTTCTCCGCCACGCGCAGCACCGCCGAGCGGGCGCGCGGATTGGCGGCCAGTTCCGCATCGGACGGGAACTGCGCCTTGCCCACCGCGGCCAGGCGCGCGGGCGCCGCAGCCACCGGCGGACCGCGACGGCTGCCCTGCACGCGGCCGGAGTGGTCGCGGATGAACAGCTTTACCGCGCGGTCTTCCAGCGAATGAAAGCTGATGACGGACAGGCGGCCGCCCACGTTCAGGCGGTCCAGCGCCGACTCCAGCCCCTGCTTGAGCGAATCCAGCTCGCCGTTCACCTGGATGCGCAGCGCCTGGAAGCTGCGCGTGGCCGGATGCTTGCCCGGCTCGCGGCGGCCGACCACGCGCTCGATCAGGGCGGCCAGCTCGCCGGTGCGGGTCAGCGGCCGCTCGGCGCGGTCCTGCACGATGGCGCGGGCGATCTTGCGGCTGAAGCGCTCCTCGCCATGGATCCACAGCACGTCGGCAATCTCGCGCTCGTCGGCACGGGCGAGGAAATCCGCCGCGCTCTCGCCCTGGGTCGGGTCCATGCGCATGTCGAGCGGGGCGTCGGCCATGAAGCTGAAGCCGCGCGCGGCTTCGTCCAGCTGCGGCGAGGACACGCCCAGGTCCAGCAGCACGCCGTCGAGGCCGGCGGCGGTCTCGTCCCAGTCGGCCAGGCTGGAGAAATTGGCGTGGCGGATCGATACGCGCGGATCGGCGGCGAATTCGGCCTGGGCGGTGGCGATGGCGGTGGGGTCGCGGTCCATCAGCAGCAGGCGGCCATCGGGACCCAGGCGCGACAGCACGGCGCGGGCGTGACCGCCGCGTCCGAAGGTGCCATCCAGATAACGCCCGCCAGCCCGCACGGCGAGACCCTCCACTGCTTCACCCAGCATCACCGGGATGTGCCGCAACACTTGCTCGGCCATGCCGCACTCCCGCTCCCGTCCCAAGTACTGCGCTACGCCGCCACTTAAGGCCGGTTACAGGCGCAGGTCCGCCATTTCTTCTGTGATGTCGTCTTCGCCGATGGTCTGGCGGATCTTGGCCAGGTGGGCCTGTTCGCTCCAAAGCTCGAACTTGTTGCCCATGCCCAGCAGGACTGCCTTCTTCTCGATGCCCGCCGCCGTGCGCTGGCTCGCCGGCAGCAGGATGCGTGCGGCGGAATCCGGTTCGACGATGGCCGCGGCACCCACCAGCTTCATCTGCATGTCGCGATGGGCCGCCTTGACCTTGGGCAGGGCGTTGACCTGGTCGCGCACCTGCTCCCACTCCGCATACGGGAACAGCCACAGGCTGCCCGGCTCGAAGGGGTTGTAGGTGATCACCAGGCGATTGCCGCACGCGTCCGCGACCTGGTCCCGATAGGCAGTCGGGATGGCCAGGCGGCCCTTGTCGTCGACGGTGATGGCGGTTTCGCCCTGGAACACGGTCTAGGTAACTCCCACGAATTCCCACGATTTCACACGGGAACCCACGATAGTCTCGCCCCCTGAGACTGTCAAGGGATTTTTGCTTGTGAATCAATGAGAAAGGCGGTGGTGTGGCAGTAATTCCAGCCTTTTCTTAGGAAATACCCAGAGGTATTTGAATGGCTAGGATTTTTTGGAAAAACCTGCGAACCATTTCGCAGTCCTGCGCCGGGCGCAGGGGCCTGCGGCATGAACCACCGTTCATGCCCGGCATCCGTTCCAGGAAATCCCACGCCGGACCCGCCGGGCGATCGGCCGGCGGGTCCATGCGATGGGAAGAAAGAGGCGGAGTCGGCCTGTAAGCCGGGTTCTGTACGCCTTGCGGCGCGACAGTCATTCCTCTCGGCCTGGCGTCGCCGCCAGGCTCCAGCAACCTACCCGGGAACAACGCGGGCCGCGTTATCGTTCCCCTATTTGGTCTTGCTCCGAGTGGGGTTTGCCGTGCCACGCGGCGTTGGCCCCGCGCGCGGTGCGCTCTTACCGCACCGTTTCACCCTTACCACGCGCATCGAAGATGCCGTTCGGCGGTTTGTTCTCTGTTGCACTTTCCGTCGGCTCGCGCCGCCCAGGCGTTACCTGGCACTCTGCCCTGTGGAGCCCGGACTTTCCTCGATGCGCTTGCGCGTATCGCGACTGTCCGGCCGACTCCGCCACGCATTGTAACCGAACCGCCTCAGTCGCCGCCCTCATATAAAGCGCGGCGCGACGCACCGGTGATGGACGCGGCCAGCTTGGCCGCCCGGGTCGGCGGCATTTCCTCGCGCAGGATGGCGAACACGCGGCGGCCTTCCGCCACGCGCGCATCGGCGTCGTCGCCGCGGCCGTGCACCAGCAGCACGCATTCGCCGCGCTGCTGGTCCGGATCGGTCGCCACGCGCGCGGCCAGCGCGGCCAGCGGTTCGCCGAGCACGGTCTCGAACAGCTTGGTCAACTCGCGCGCCAGTACCGCCTCGCGCGCTTCGCCGAGGACATCGCGCATGTCGGCCAGGCTTTCGGCGACGCGATGCGAGGACTCATAGAAGATAAGCGTGCGCCCTTCCCCGGCCAGCTCCTGCAGGCGCGCGCGGCGCGCCGCCGACTTGGGCGGCAGGAAACCCTCGAACACGAAACGGTCGCTGGGCAGGCCGGCCACCGACAGCGCCGCGATCGCCGCACAGGCGCCCGGTACCGGCGCGCAGCGGATGCCGGCAGCGCGCGCGGCGCGCACCAGGCGGAAGCCGGGATCGCTGACCAGCGGCGTGCCCGCATCGGAAATCAAGGCCACCGATTCGCCGCCCTGCAGGCGCCGCACCAGCGCATCCACCGCCTCGCGCTCGTTGTGCTCGTGCAGCGCGGTGAGCGGCGTGCCGATGTTGTGATGCACGAGCAGCGGCCGGCTGTGCCGCGTGTCTTCGCAAGCAATCACGGCGACCGCGCGCAGGATCTCGACGGCGCGTGCGGAGATGTCGTCGCGATGACCGATCGGCGTGGCAACCACCCACAAGCAGCCGGGCTGAACCTGAGACATGGATGGCACTCCCCTGACATAAGCCGTCAACACGATCGGCTATGATCGCCCAATTGCTCTTCGTGTCGACAGATCCCAAGGACGTTTCCATGCGCCTGATTCGCGCCACAGGCCTCGGCCTGATGATCTCGCTGGCGCTCGCCGGCTGCGTGCCGCCGAGCGTGACGCGTACTCCCGCGGAAGTCTCCGCCGAGGAGAGCGCTGCCGCGATGGCGCGCGACGGCCACTTCGACCAGGCCGCGCAGGCCTACCTTGCGCTCGCCCAGAGTTCGACCGGCGCCGCCGATCATTACCGCCTGCTGGCCGCCGAGGCGTACCGGCAGGAAGGCCGCCTCGAGCAGGCCGCATCGTTTCTTCCCACCATCAAGCGCCAGCGCCTGACCGGCGACGAACCCGTGCGGCTGGACCTGCTGCAGGCCGAGTTCGCGCTGAGCCAGAACAACCCGCAGCGCGCGCTGCAGCTGACCACCCAGCCCGGCGTCGCCGTGCCGGCGAGCCTGCAGCTGCGCCAGCTGGAACTGCGCGCGAAGGCGATGGACGCCACCGGTGACCCGTGGGGCGCCGCGCGCAGCCGCGTCGAGATGGACGATCGCCTCAGCGGCCTGGACCAGACGCAGAACCGCAAGCAGATCCTCTCGCAGCTCGGCAAGCTCGGCGTCGAGCCACTCAAGCAGCGCGCCGGCGCCATGCAGCAGGGCGATCGCATGCTGCCGTGGATCAACGAGGCGCTGAGCCAGCTCGGCGTTGCCGTGGCGCGGCCGCAACCGGCACTGGAGCAGCAGGTCGGCACCATGATTCCGGGGCAGGACGCCAATGTGCGCGAGGGCTACAAGATGCCCGAGCGCGTGGCCCTGCTGCTGCCGGCCAGCGGCAGCTTCGCGGCGGCCGGCGCGGCGATCCGCGAAGGCTTCTTCGCCGCCTATGCCGATGCGGCGCGCAACAAGGCGCCGCGTCCGCCGGTCAAGGTCTACGACAGCGGCGGCACGCCGGCCGGCGCGGTCAAGGCCTACCAGCAGGCGGTCGCCGACGGCGCCAGACTGGTGGTCGGCCCGCTCACCCGCAGCGAGGTGTCCGCGCTGTTCGGCCAGGCCCAGCTGCCGGTGCAGCTGCTCGCGCTCAATCATCCCGACGACAAGAGCCTGCCGGCCGGCGGCGTCGCCGAGTTCGGCCTGCTGCCGGAAACCGAGGGCGCGCAGGCGGCGGACCACATGATCGAGCGCGGCCTGCACACCGCCTATGTGGTGGTGACCGGCGAGGACTACGGCCAGCGCGCCGCCAACGCCTTCAAGGCGGAACTGGAAGCGCGCGGCGGCAAGGTCGCCGCCATGGCCACGCTCAACGGCAGCGGCGTCAACTACGCCTCGCTGATCGCCGGGCTCAATGCCGCCAATGCCGGCGACGACGCCGGCGTGTTCATCAGCATGCGCCCGCAACAGGCACGCCTGCTGCTGCCGCAGCTGCGGCTGGCGCGGGTGAGCCTGCCGGTGTTCGCCACCTCGCACGTGTATGCGGGCGTGGACGATGCCGGCGCCAACCATGACCTGGAAGGCGTCGAATTCTGCGACGCGCCGTGGCTGTTCGACGCCCAGCCGGGCCTGCCCGACCACGGCGAGATCGCCGCGCAGCTGCCCAGCGCGCGCGGCCCCGCGGCGCGGCTGTTCGCCTTTGGCATGGACGCATGGAATCTGATCCCCTACGTCGACTGGCTGCGCGAGCACACCGGCAGCTACCTGCCTGGCGCCAGTGGCCAGCTCACCGCGGACCAGTTCGGGCGCGTGCGCCGCGTGCTGGTGTGGGCGAAGTTCCAGGACGGCCTGGCGCACCCGCTCAGCGGCAGCCTGCAGATGGACAGCGCCCCGCCGCAGACGCCGCCGGCCGGCACCGAGCAGCCGCCCAGCCAGGGCTGACCAGGCCTGCCCGATGCGGGCCGCGGGAGCGCTGTTCGAGCAACGCGCATGCGACGCCCTGCAGCAGGCCGGGCTGTCGCTGCTCGCGCGCAACTTCAACACGCGCCATGGCGAACTCGATCTGGTGATGCGCCACGGCGACACCGTGGTCTTCGTCGAGGTGCGCCACCGCGTGCGCGCCACCCATGGCGATGCGGCCAGCTCCGTCACCGCCGCCAAGCAGGCCCGGCTGATCAGCGCCGCCCAGCTGTGGTTGGCCGCCCACCCGCGCCATGCGCAACGCCCCTGTCGCTTCGACGTGGTCTGCTATGACGGACCGGTCGAGGGTGCGCGCATGTCCTGGTGGCGCGACGCCTTTCAGGCCGGTTGACAAATCTTCAGAATTGGCCCGAAAACGCACTGCACAAGGCCGCTTGTTAAGGCCGGACGTTTAGACGTCCAAATGCCCAAGCCACTGTTTTATGTCTTGTTTGCGACAATGTTTCAAACGCCAAGCAAAAGCCGTACCTACACATCGTGTTGGCAAATTTAGGCGCACTGCGTCACAATCCGCCGCTCGGGGTCTGGCCCCGGATGTTTCATGTGCGGTTTACTTGGAGAACGTGTGTAGGCCGCATATTTAACCGCCCGCATGCAGGGGTTTTTAAGGGACGGTCGCAAGAAGCCAGACTAGACAGGGAGTCTGAATGGAATCGATGCACTTCACTTCGCGGGCGCTCGCGTCGCCCGCCATCGCCGTAGCGCGACAGGGGAAAAAAAACGGCGGCTCCACCGCCTGCCTCCGCACCGGACCGTCAAGGATTCCGGCGCGTTCTCGCGCACCGACGCTTCTTCGCTTGCCTTGAATCTGGCGCCGCCGGCCCGTGCCGGTGTCATCGGCATGCCCCTGTTTCGGGCGCGTGTCCGTGCGGCGAACGGTTTACCGCCTCGACTTCGGCTGTTTTCCTTACAACTTAGTGGGTACGACGTGAAAATGGATTTCTTCAAACGGGCCCTGCTGGGCGCTTCGCTACTCGCCACCCTGGCACTGACCGGATGCGGCACCTCGCCCGCCAAGGACTTCGGCGGCTCCTGGAAAGCGGTGAACCGCTTCCAGGACGCTCCCACCGAGATTCCGCTGGCCAAGGGCTACACGTTCTACGCCTCGCCGATGGACGAGACGCTCAAGAACATGCTCACGCGCTGGGCGCGCGACACCGGCATGCAGCTGTCCTACCAGCTGCCGTCGGACTACACGCTCTACAAGCGCGCCTCCGAACTGCACACCAACGACATCCATGCGGCCACGGCCGAGCTGTCGTCCATCTATGCCGCGCAGAACGTGTCGGTCAGCTCGGACGAGCGCCAGATCCTGGTGCAGGCGACGAGCGTACCGGTCGCCGACGCGCCGGCCGACGCACCGAGCAGCAGCCCGGCGCCGGCGGCGCCGGGCGCGAAGTAACCACAGGGGAAAAGTCGTGAATTCCGGAACGGGTTTGGGCCGATGCTGAAGCGCACATCCAGCAAGAAGATCGACGAGGCCGTGGCCAAGTCGGTCAATTTCGAAGTGACCGTCGCCGACCTGGCCAAGCGCAGCGAACGCCGCGCCTGGTGGGTCGCAGGTTCCTCCTTGGTCATGTCGCTGATCCTGGCGGGCGGCTATTTCTACATGCTGCCGCTGAAGGAGAAGGTGCCGTACATGGTGATGGCCGACGCCTACACCGGCACCGCCACCGTGGCGCGCCTGACGGACGATTTCACCAACCGTCAGATCAGCACCAGCGAGGCGATCAACCGCAGCAACGTCGCGCACTTCGTGCTGGCGCGCGAGTCGTTCGACGTCGCCACCATGACGCTGCGCGACTGGGGCACGGTGCTGGTGATGTCCTCGCCGGACGTGGCCCAGGCCTTCCGCATGCTGCACGCGGCCAACAACCCGAGCAGCCCGTACAAGATCTACGGCCGCGAGCGCGCGATCCGCGTGAAGATCCTCAGCATCGTGCTGATCGGCGGCGGCGAAGGCCGCACGCCCACCGGCGCCACCGTGCGCTTCCAGCGCAGCATCTACACCAAGCAGACCGGCGCCACCCAGCCGCTCGACAGCAAGATCGCCACCATCGAGTTCGCCTACAAGTCGAACCTGAAGATGGACGACCAGTACCGCATCGAGAACCCGCTCGGCTTCCAGGTCACCAGCTACCGCGTGGACAGCGACTACGCCACGGCGCCGCCGGAAGAATCCCCGGTCGCACCGGCCGCGGCCGATCCGAACGCCGAGCCCGTCGCCCAGCAGCCCGCTGCGCAGCCCGAAGGCACCATGACCGTGCAGCCAGGCGCTGCACCGGCTGCCGACGAGGGCCTGCGTACCGCGCCGATGCCGCAAGCGCCCATTCCGGAGCGCGAAGCCCCCAGGACCACGGCACCGGCGCCCGCAGCGCCCGCGCCCGCCCGTAACACCGCGAATGGAGTCGGCCGTCGATGAACCGAACGAGGAAACTAGCCCTGGCTGGCGCCATCTGCATGGCCGCCATGGGTCTTGCGCCCCACGCGCACGCGCAGGTGGTGCAGCAGTACGAGTACCAGCCTGACCGCATCTACCAGGTGCGCACCGCGCTGGGCATCACCACGCAGATCGAGCTGAGCCCGAACGAGAAGATCCTCGACTACAGCACGGGCTTCGCCAACGGCTGGGAACTGTCGCGCCGCGACAACGTGTTCTATCTCAAGCCGAAGAACGTCGACGTCGACACCAACCTGATGATCCGCACGGAGACGCATTCGTACATCTTCGAGCTGAAGGTGGTGGCGACGGACTGGAAGGCGCTGGACCAGGCCAAGCGCGCCGGCGTGCAGTACCGCATCACGTTCAATTATCCGGCGGATACCAGCTTCGCGGACGAGGCCATCAAGACTTCGGCCGTACCGCAGCAGAGCTCGGAACTGCACAAGGACCGTGTCTACAACTTCGACTACGACTACGCCACGCGGCAAGGCAAGAAGTCGCCCTGGCTGATCCCGGTCAATGTCTACGACGACGCGCACTTCACCTACATCAAGCTGCCCGACATGGCGCAGTTTCCGACGGGCGACTTTCCCGCCGTGTACATGCGCGAGCGTGAGCATGGCGAGGACTCGCTGGTGAACACCACCGTCGAGGGCAACACCATCATCGTGCACGGCACCTATCCGTACCTGGTCATCCGTCACGGCGACAACGTCGTAGGCCTGCGAAGGAACACCAAAAAGTGAGCTCGAACAATCCTTATGAGGGCAGCGGCCAGGGCGCGCCGCAGGACAATCCGCAAGGCAGCGGCGAGCCGTTGTCGAGCAATCCCTATCACTCCAATTACCAGCAGCAGCAGTCCGTCCCCGACCTGGACGCCAATGCGCCGCAGCTGCGCTCCAATGACCTCAAGCGCATGAACCGCCGCGCGCTCGGCTTCATGGGCGGCATCCTGGCGCTGCTGGTGGTGCTCGCGTTCTGGCTGGTGAACGGCGTGACCTCGCGTCACGACGCGCCGAAGAAAGCGCGCGAGGAAACCGTCACCGTGCCGGACGCGCCCAGGCCGATCCCGCTGCCGCCTCCGCCGCCGCAGCGCCAGGCCGAGCCGATCCAGTTGACGCAGGCGCCGCTGCCGCCGCCCAATCCGATGCTGCCGCAGCCCAAGCGCGAGGAAGGCCCGCGCGGCCCGACCCTGCTCGAGCGCCGCATGATGGTGGGCAATTCCGCGGCGCAGGCCGTGGACAGCCAGGGCAATCCGACCGCGCCGGCGAACCCCTACCTGCCCGGCATGCCGGGTGCGGGCAATCCGAACCAGCCGCAGCAGGCGCAGGGCGATCCGAACCGTCCGGACTTCGGCTTCAACTCGCTGGACAAGAACGCCAACGCGCAGACCATGCGCAACCCCGACACGCTGATGCAGCGCGGCACCTACATCCGCTGCGTGCTCGAGACGCGCATCATCAGCGACTTCCCGGGCTTCACCACCTGCATCGTCACCGAGCCGGTGTACTCGTTCAACGGCCACAAGCTGCTGCTGCCGAAGGGCTCGAAGGTGCTGGGCAAGTACCAGTCCGTGCCGCGCGGCCCGCGCATCGCGGTGATCTGGGACCGCATCCTCACCCCGAACGGCATCGACGTGAACATGTCCAGCCCGGGCATGGACAACCTCGGCAGCTCCGGCCACCCCGGCCAGTACGACGCGCATTGGCCCAGCCGCATCGGCGCGGCCCTGCTGATCAGCCTGCTCAGCGATGCGTTCAAGTACGAAGCCGCCGAACACGGCCCGCGCCAGACCACGGTCAGCAACGGCGTGGTGACGCAGTCGCCGTTCGAGAGCAACACCGCCGCCACCATCCAGATGCTGGCCAACCAGGCCGTGCGCGAAGCCGCCAACCGGCAGCCGACGGTGACCATCAACCAGGGTACGGTGCTGTACGTCTACGTCGCCAAGGACGTGGATTTCAGCAGCGTGGTCGCCCGTCTCTGAGGAACGAGATAAACCGGTATGGATGACGGCGCACTCGCCCAGGTTTCCAACGAATTCCTCGAGTACCAGTACGAAGTGCTGGGCATCAAGGAGTTCATGGCCTCGCCCGAGGTCACGGAAATCTGTATCAACAAGCCGGGCGAGCTGTACCTGGAGAGCCGGGGCGGATGGCAGCGGATGGAAATCCCGTCGCTGACCTTCGACCGCGCGCGCCAGTTCTGCACCGCCGTCGTCAACGAGAGCAACACGGGGCAGCGCATCACCGATGCCGACCCCGTGGTGTCGCTCACCTTCCCTACCGGACAGCGCGCGCAGTTCGTGATCCCGCCGGCGGTCGAGGCCGGCAAGGTCTCGATCACCATCCGCCTGCCGTCCAAGCAGACCAAGACGCTGGCGCAGTACCACGACGACGGCTTCTTCAGCGAGATCATCGAGGACGCGCACGGTGTCAGCAGCCAGGACCAGGAGCTGCTCGACCTGCGTACGCAGCGCCGCTACGCGGACTTCTTCCGCCAGGCGGTGCTGTACAAGAAGAACATCGTGGTCTCCGGCGCCACCGGCAGCGGCAAGACCACCTTCATGAAGTCGCTGGTGCACCACATCCCGCACAACGAGCGGCTGGTCAGCATCGAGGACGCCCGCGAGCTGTTCCTCGACCAGCCCAACGTGGTGCACCTGCTCTATTCCAAGGGCGGCCAGAGCACCAGCAACGTCACCGCGAAGAGCTGCATGGAAGCCTGCCTGCGCATGAAGCCGGACCGCATCATCCTGGCCGAGCTGCGCGGCGACGAATCGTTCTACTTCATCCGCAACTGCGCCTCGGGCCATCCGGGCTCCATCACCAGCTGCCACGCCGGCAGCCCGGAACAGACCTGGGACCAGCTGGCGCTGATGGTGAAGGCCTCCGCCGAAGGTTCGGGGCTGGAGTTCTCGACCATCAAGCGCCTGCTGCAGATGACCATCGACATCGTGGTGCACATCAAGGCGCACGCCGGCCGCCGCTACATCACCGGCATCGACTTCAACCCTGCCCGCCAGTTCGCGGCGGCGTAAGCGACCAGGAGCGCGGGAACCGACCATGCTGACCGGACTGGAAATGATGGCCTGCCAGAACCTCGCCGTACCGGCGCAGGTGATGCAGCACGTCGTCAACGTCGAGTCGAGCTCCAACCCCTACGCCATCGGCGTGGTGGGCGGCCAGCTGATGCGCCAGCCGCAGAACCTCGACGAAGCGATCGCCACGGTCCAGATGCTGGAGAGCAAGGGCTACAACTATTCGGTGGGCCTGTCCCAGGTCAACCGCGCCAATTTCGGCAAGTACGGGCTGGACACCTTCGAGAAAGCCTTCTCGACCTGCGGCAACCTCGAAGCCGGCTCGCGCATCCTCGCCGGCTGCTACGCCAGCGCGGGCGGCGACTGGGGCAAGGCCTTCAGCTGCTACTACTCCGGCAATTTCACCACCGGCTACCGCGACGGCTACGTCCAGAAGATCTTCGACTCGATGGGCCGCGGCATCCGCCTGGCCAGCAACAGCGCGCCGGCGGCCCAGGCCATCCCGCTGCAGGTGCAGGGCCAGCCGCAGAACGTCGGCCGCCGGGTCGCCCCGGTGGTCAACACGCAGATTGATGATGCGTCCTATCGGGTGGCGCTGCGCAGCGTGGCGATCGATACCGCCGCCAGTGCCGCCGTCAACGCGCTCGCCGGGCGCCTGGGCATGCAGCCGGCAGGCAGCCAGGCGATGCCGCAGGGCATGCCGGCCAACGGCCAGGCCGCACCGCAGGGCGTGGCCAATGCGAATTTTGCGCAGACCATGCAGCAGGCGATGCCGCAGCAGAGTGCAGCGCAGCAGCAGGGCAGCGACCAGGACGACAACCAGCCGATCATGGCTGGCATCGTCGGTGGCGCGCCGGCGGGCAATGGCGCCAAGCCCGCGGCACCCGACGATGGCGTGTTCACGCCGGTGGTGCGCGGGCCCAACGATCGCGCGCCGCAAGCCGCTGCCGCCGCCCCTGCTGCTGCCCAGGCGGGCGTAGCCGGCGGCAATGCGAACCGGGCGCCGGGCCCCGACCGGGCCGATCTGCGCCAGGGAGGCCAAGATGCCGCCTTCGTTTTCTGACTTTCGCGAGACGCCGTCCGCACGGGCGCGGCTCCACTCATTCGTGCGCGGGTTCGCCTGGCCTGCCGCGAAGGCCTTCGGGCCGCCAGCAAGCTCGGCCAAGGCCGGGACGACCGTCGTACTGCAGTTGAAGCCCAGGGGCTGAAGCCCACTTTATCGAACCGCCAAGAAGGAACCGTCCAATGGCAAACAAGCTCTCCATCCCGACCACCATGACCAACAAGAACATGATCGCCATGATGATCATGGGCCTGGTCCTTGTCGCGACCATCGCCATGCCCGACCTGGCCTTCGCCCAGGACTTCGCCGGCACCGATACCAAGGTCTGCGGCTTCTTCAAGAACGTCAACGGCCTGCTCAACATGGCTTCGATCGCCGTGGTGACCATCGCCGTGATCTTCTCCGGCTACCAGATCGCGTTCGCCCACAAGCGCATCGGCGACGTGGCTCCGATCCTGATCGGCGGCGTGCTGATCGGCGCGGCGGCCCAGATCGCCAAGATGCTGATCGGCGACACCGGCAACACCTGCAGCGCCGCGGTGCTGCACATCCTGCAGCACTATGCATAAGAACGCGCTCTTCCGGGGCTGCACGCGCCCGCCCATGTTCATGGGCGTGCCGTACGTGCCCTTCTTCATCGGGGCGGGCAGCGGCCTGTTGCTGGCGATGTACTCCGGCAACATGCTGCTGCTGGCGATCATCCCGCCGATCGTCATGGTGATGCGCCAGATGGCGCGTCGCGATGAGCTGATCTTCCGATTGCTGGGCCTGCGCCTGCAGTTCCGGACCCGGGTGCGCAATCTGCAGCAGAACGAAGGCATGTGGGTGTTCACCCCCAATGCCTATCGGGATCACAAAGACAAGTAACACAAGGGCCCCTCGGCGAAGACTTCGCCGAGGGCGGCCTTTTCGACACCTCACCGGTCATTGAGCCATGTTCACGTCAGACGCACCCATCAGCGAATTCCTGCCACTGTCCACCCATGTATCCCCGACCGTGCTCAAGACCACGGGCGGCGACTACATGCTCGTATGGCGGCTGGAAGGCCTGCCCTTCGTCGGACGCGAGGAATGGGAACTCGAGCACCGGCACAACACCTTCAACCGCATGCTGCAGACCTTGCGCGCGCCGGACTTCGTCAACGTGGCCTTCTGGGTCCACGACGTGCGCCGCCGCCGCAAGCTGGTCAACAACAGCAAGTTCGACCACACCTTCAACCAGGGCCTGTCCGACGCCTACTACAGCGCGCTGTCGGCCCAGAAGCTGATGCAGAACGAGCTGTACCTCACCCTGATCTACCGTCCGGTGGTGGCCGGCAAGCGCTTCGCCGACAAGTCGGACAACGTCAGCCAGCTCGAAGCCGAGCAGCAACAGGCGGTCGCCACCATCCTGGAGCTGGCCGGCAACGTCGAGGCGGTGCTCAAGGAGTACTCGCCCACGCGCCTGGGCATGTACGAAGCCAGCAACGGCATCGTGTTCTCCGAGCCGCTGGAATTCTTCGGCTACCTGCTCAACCGCATCGACGAACCGGTGCCGGTGCTGCAGGCGCCGGTGTACCGCTACCTGCCGGTGAGCAAGCAGCGCTTCTCCGCCAAGACCGGCGACTTCGTGATCACCACGCCCACCGGCGTCAATCACTTCGGCGCCGTGCTCAACATCAAGGAATATCCGGACGGCACCTATCCGGGCATCCTCAACGGCCTGAAGTACCTCGACTTCGAATACGTGGTCACCCACTCGTTCAGCCCGATGGGCCGCCAGGACGCGCTCAAGGCGCTGGAGCGCACCAAGGGCATGATGATCTCCTCCGGCGATAAGGCGGTGAGCCAGATCGTCGAGATGGACCAGGCCATGGACCAGCTCGCCTCCGGCAACTTCGTGCTGGGCGAGTACCACTTCATGATGACCATCTACGCGGCCACGCACGAGCAGCTGTCGCAGCAGATCGCCGCCACCCGCGCGGAGCTGTCCAACGCCGGCTTCGTCTCGATCAAGGAAGACCTGGCGGTCACCTCCTCGTACTACTCGCAGTTCCCCGCCAACTGGAAGTTCCGCACCCGCCTGGCCAACGTCAGCTCGCTGAATTTCCTGGGCCTGTCCCCGCTGCACAACTTCGCGCTGGGCAAGAAGGAGAACAACCCCTGGGGCGACTGCGTCACCACCCTGCAGACCACCAACGGCCAGCCGTACTACTTCAACTTCCACGCCACCCACCCGGGCGAGAATTCGCTGGGCGAGAAGGCGATCGCCAACACCATGGTGATCGGCAAGTCCGGTACGGGTAAGACCGCGCTGATCAACTTCCTGCTCAGCCAGGTGCAGAAGCTCAAGCCCGCGCCGACCATTTTCTTCTTCGACAAGGACAAGGGCGCGGAGATCTTCGTGCGCGCCTGCGGCGGCAACTATCTCGCCCTGGAGAACGGCCAGCCCACCGGCTTCAATCCGTTCCAGTGCGAGAACAACGAAGCCAACGTGCAGTTCCTGTCCGACCTGATCAAGGTGCTGGCCGGCAAGAGTGTGTACAGCTCGCGCGAGGAGGACGACATCTTCCGCGCGGTCGAGGCCATCCTCGACACGCCGATGCACCTGCGCACCATGACCAACTTCCAGAAGAGCCTGCCCAACATGGGCGACGACGGCCTGTTCGTGCGCATGCGCAAGTGGACCGCCGGCAACTCGCTGGGCTGGGTGTTCGACAACCCGGTCGACACCATCGACCTGCAGAAAGCCAATATCATCGGCTTCGACTACACCGACATCATCGACAACCCCGAAGTGCGCTCGCCGGTGATCAACTACCTGCTGCACCGCCTGGAGTCGCTGATCGACGGCCGCCGCCTGATCTACGTGATGGACGAGTTCTGGAAGATCCTGGACGGCAAGGGCGGCCTGAAGGAATTCGCCAAGAACAAGCAGAAGACCATCCGTAAGCAGAACGGCATGGGCATCTTCGCCACGCAGAGCCCCGAGGACGCGCTGGCCAGCGACATCTCCGCGGCGCTGATCGAGCAGACCGCCACCATGATCCTGCTGCCCAACCCGAACGCCAGCCGCGACGACTACATCAACGGCCTGAAGCTGACGGAAGCGGAATACCAGGTAGTGGTGGGGCTGGACGAGCGCTCGCGCTGCTTCCTGGTCAAGCAGGGCCATGCCTCCTCGGTGTGCCAGCTCAACCTGCGCGGCCTGGACGATGCGCTGGCGGTGATCTCCGCCTCCACCGACAACATCGAAATCATGCACCAGGTGCTCGCCGAGCACGCCAACGCCGCCGGCGTTCCGGCCGGCGACCTCAAGCCCGACCAGTGGCTGCCCACCTTCTACGACCGCCGCAAGGGCAGCGGCAAGGGCAAGCCCAGCTCGCCCGCCGGCAACCAGACCACCCCCCGCCGCACCGCGGCCGGCTGACCCCAACCCTCGACTACGGATACCGTGCCATGACCAAGCAAAAGCACACTCCCCGTCTGCTCAAGCTCCCGGCCGCCGTCGCTTTCGGCCTGGCCTCGCTCGTCGGACTGTTCGCCAACCAGGCGCAGGCCCAGTGGGTGGTGGTCGATCCCTCGCACATTGCGCAGGATGCGGCCAACTTCGCCACCACTGTGGGGCAGTACGCGAAGGAGATCGCGCAGTATCAGGCAGTACTGCAGCATTACGCGCAGCAGCTGATTTCGCTGCAGAGCATGAGCTTCAGCAGCGTACTGACCCTGAACACCACGTACGAGAGGGTCAATCTGACCGACGGCGTGGCGGACGCATGCCCGTCATCCAAGGATGGCGTGCCCAGTATTTCCTCCCTGGTGTCCCTGGCCATGCCCAGCTTCACCGACTCGGTGGCGGACAGCCAGCTCAAGATCTGCCAGCAGATCGTGATGCGGCGCAACCACCAGTACAACGTCACCGTGGACATGCTCAACCGCATCAATACCGTCTACGGCGGCTACATGCAGCAGTTCGAGCAGATCTCCCAGATGGTCGGCAGCAGCCAGGGTGCGCTCGCCGGCGCACAGGCCAATATCGTGCGCGGCCAGGCCAGCATGGAAGCCGAAATCCGGCTGTGGCAGGTGCAGGTCCAGGCCGACGACCAGATGATCCAGTACCTGCAGAACCAGCAGGCCCAGCTCGGCCAGTCGGCCATGAAGGGCAAGAGCACGCTGTTGGGTACCATCGTCCAGGCCGGCACGCTGAAGCTCGCCTTCGACGAACTCAACAGCGGCAACTGAGCCATTCCGCATTGAAGCTATTCGCGACACGAACCTAAGGAACTGGGTGCTATGCCTGCAGCAACTACTGGCGACTATATTTTCTTCACGCTGGTCAACAGCTATCTGAAGAGCCAGATCGCCCATTTCCAGGAGGACGTCCTCGGGCGCATGTCGCTCTGGGTGTCGACCTTCGCAGTCATCCTGGTCACCCTGTGGATCATGATCCAGGGCTATCGCATGGTCACCGGCCAGACCAAGGAGCCGATGATGGCCCTGGTCGCGAACATGGCGAAGATCGTGTTCATCGTGTCGGTAGCCACCTCCCTCGCCGTCGCCGGCAACGAAATCCAGGAACTGCTCACCACGGACCTGGGCAAGCACATCAACTTCATCTTCACCGGCAGCGCCAGCTCGCCGGACGACATGATCGACAAGAACCTGGCCAAGACCCAGCTGGCCCTGTCCGCGATCGACATCATCAGGGTGAACCCCACCGACATCGAAATGGCGTCGGAAAAAGGCAGAGCCGAATTGCTGGCGACCTTCGGCACCGCCAGCCCACCGATGACCGCCGGCGCCATGCTGCTGCTCTATCAGTTCGCTATGGCGCTGTTCATCGGTTTGGGACCACTGTTCATCCTGTGCCTGATCTTCGAGCAAACCAAGGAACTGTTCCGAAAATGGTTGATGTATGGCCTCGGCACCCTGTTCTCGATGGCAATGCTTTCGGTGGTCACGGCGATCGCCATGCGCCTGTGCCTGAGCGTCGCCGAGGCGCTATGGGCGGCCAACATGATCAATAGCCTCACCGGCCAGCCTGCCGAAGGCTTGTCCAGCCTGGCCATGCAGCAAGGCGGCATCGGCCTGCTGATGACCGTGTTGATCGTCAGCGTGCCGCCGATGGCTTCCATGTTCTTCCAGGGCACGATGGGCAACTTCATGGCCTATTCCGCGATGGGTGGTGCGAACACCAGGCCTGGGGAAGGTGGGCAGCCGGCGGGGTCTTATATGCCCCAGCACACCGGTACCCCGTCGCAGCAACAAACGCTGCCTCATGGATCTTCCGGCAATCCCCCGCCGGTTGGCTTGGGAGTGCGTACTCCCACAACTACCGCCAGTACAACGCCAGATCAGATTAAAATCGGCCCTCAAACCCGGGATACGTGATCCGTTATGAAGTCCTTGCTAATCCTGCTGATTTGCCTGCTGTGCATCAGTCCCCTGCTCCATGCCGAGGGAGGCTGCCCACCAGGAATGATCCCAGAGGGCGGGCAAGGCGCCACTTCTTGCAGGCCGATTCCAGGCTATAACCAGGCCGCCCCTGGACCGCGAGTCGTATACGAATCCCGGTGGGGCGCTGTCGCAATGGACACCTACGAAACCGCGAACGTGGGTGCCTCGCACGACAAGACCAGCCGTGCCGAAGCAGAGAAAATTGCCATGCAGAACTGTCTCGACCTGGGCTCCAAGAAGTGCCAGCTGATTTCGACCTACTCCAATGGATGCGTGGCATTGGCGGAGAGCGGCACCCACTTTGGAATCGCGAGTCAAGTCACGCTGAGCGGCTCGCAGAGTGAAGCGATGAGTCAGTGCAACGATGCCACTTGCAAAGTGGTCTACAGCAACTGCAGCAAGCCACAGCGCGTCCAATGAAATTTAACGATCGGCTTCCCTTCCAGTGAGCTTGGGCGAAGGTGTTGCCGATTTATTTGATGCCATAGCAAGCACCAGGCTTCATGCACAACTTAAGGATGTCCTGCAGAGACGGTTCCGGAGGGTGGGTGAGGAACGTCGGAAGGTCATTCTGAAACTGACACCACCATTCAATCGCGAAGGAATGCCCATGAAGAAATCACTCCTGCTCATCCTCCTGATGGCCGCCAGTTCCACCGCGGCCGCGCAGGGTTTCTACATGCCGATTCCGTACTACGGCAATAACCCGTACCTGTTCTGCACCATCGGCGTGCCGACGGATTGCTGGGCGCCGATCAGCCCGATGACGGGCACGTTCACGGTGACCAATCCGTACTGCTTCAACCCGGTGTCCGCGGGGCTTTACGCGACCGTCTGCCCGCAGGCCTTCATCGGCGGCGGTAGCGCGAGCAACCTGGGCAGCGCGCCCAAGGTGGCCGAGGCCGGCGGCGACGCGGCTTCGACCGACACGAACTGAACCTGGTGCCGAATCCGCTCACCTGCATCGCAGGTGAGCGGTGAATTTCGGATATTCCGCACATACCTTGCACTTGCCTTACGCCGCCGCAGCAGGTGAAATCCCTCGACGGCCAGCATGAAAGGACCCCTCGTTCCATGAGCCCACGGAAGATTCTCCTGCTCGCGCTGCTGGCTTCGCTGAGCGCGTGTGGCTCATCGCAATCCGCCGATCCTGCCGCCGCATCGTCGGCGAAGGCTCCGGCAGCGGCGGCTTCCGCTCCAGCGGCGCAGGCCGCCGCCGCAACTCAAGGAAAGAGTGCCATGTCTCCCCTGCAGAACCTTCTCGGCGTGTTCTCCGCGGCCCATGCGCCGGCCTGGCCGGCGTTCGACGCCGTGCCCGGCGTGCAGTGGCGCGACGCCAGGCCGCTGGAGAATCCCGACGGCACCGGTCCGGACATGTCGCACTACCGCAGCGGCAACCTGCTGCTGGCGGGCTTCGGCATGGTCGACGTGCCGGATGGCAAGACGGGCGAGGATGCAGGCACCAAACAGGACAACGAAGGCAATGTCGGCGTCACGCTCAACGGCGACGCGAATGCGGTGCAGTCGATCGCGCTGGTGAAGTTCTATCCCAGCGAGAACCTCCAGGAGATCCTGCAGCACCAGCTCGGCGGCGATGCCGCGATCAAGTCCATCGGCGGCTCGTGCGAGCTGGATTTCGGCACCACTGCCGCCAACACGCAGAAGAACGCCTTCTACCAGATCACGCTCGGGGCCAGTGCGGCGCCCGTCTTCGCCGAGGCTTTCATCGACGACGACGGCGGCAACCAGGGCCCGGGCAGCACCACCTTCGTGTTTTACCGGAGCAAGCCGGCGCAGCGGATGGAGGCCATGCGCTGTAAGGAGACGTAAAACCTCCACCTACAACTCAACCAGCATCGTCATCCACTAAGGAGTAAGCAATGGCTGATAGACGAGAGCACGCAGTGGCCACTGCGCAGGCATACCACCAGGGCAACATCGCCGGTCTGGACGACGCGATGACCCGCCGACTGGTCGCTTCCGTCGTCATGACGGAAAGCAGCGGCGGCAATCTCAGCGTGACCAACAAGCAAGGCTATGTCGGCCGCTACCAGGCCGGCGCCGGCTGGCTCGCGGACGCGGGCTACGTCGACAAGGACAAGCTGCAGGAAGCCATGAAGGGCTACCGCAGCGAATGGGCGTGGGCCTCCAAGGGCCACATGACCGAGTTCCTCAACGATCCTTCCAACTGGAAGCACGGCCTGAGCCTCGACAAGTACAAGGGCTCCGCCGAGCTGCAGGACGACGCGTTCCGCATCAACAGCGGCAAGGCCTACCACCAGGCCGTCAAGAACGGCGTGCTGCACGAGGACGACAAGCCCGAGAAGATCGCCGGCTTCCTCAAGGCGCGCCACATCGCCGGCTACGGCGGCGCCGTCGCCGCGGCCACCGGCGGCCGCGTGATGCGCGACAGCAACGGCACCAGCAACTACGACTACCTGCACGACATCACGCGCAACCGCGATGGGCTGGACCAGCTGATGAAGCGCGCGCCCGGCCAGCACGCGCCGGAACCGGCACGCGATAGCAACAAGCCCGGCGTGCTCAAGGAAGGCGCGCACGGCGAAGCCGTCGGCAAGCTGCAGGGGGAGCTCAACAAACTCGGCTACGACCTGCACACGGACAAGCAGTTCGGTCCGCAGACCGAAGCCAAGGTCAAGGCCTTCCAGCAGGACCACGGGCTGAAGCCCGACGGCCAGGTCGGCCCGCAGACGCAGGCCGCGCTCGACCGCGAGCTGAAGCTGCAGGCCCAGCGCGGCGGCCAGCACCTGGGCGATGCGGAGCATCCCGCGCACGGCGTGTTCAAGCAGGCGCTCGACGGCGTGCACAAGATCGACGCCGACCGCCAGCGCACGCCGGACCAGATCAGCCAGAACGTGGCCGGCTCCCTCGCCGTCGCCGCGCAGCGCGCCGGTCTCACCCGCATCGATCACGTGGTGATGAGCGAGGACGGCAGCCGCCTCTACGCCGTGCAGGGCGATCTGAACTCCCCGCTCAAGAAGATGGCGGAGGTGCCCACGCAGCAGGCGGTCAACACCTCGCTGGAACAAAGCAGCCGCGAACTGGCCCAGGCGGGCCAGCAGCAGACCGCGGCCAACGCAAACCAGAAGGCGCAGGAGACGCAGGCTCAGGCGGCACCGCAGAGGTAAGCAGCAAGGCCCGGGGCGGCGGCATACGCACCGCCCCGGTCACATGTATCTGCGCAAAGTCCCTGAAACCTTTTCTCCCGCGGCCCCGTTCCAAGCCGCACCGCCCGCCCGCGTCGACATTCGCTCCTGTCGCCGGGCACACCACCGCACGAACCGATCTCAAGGAATCACCGTCATGGCCAGCATCAAACCGCTCCTTCGCCTGCTGCCCTGCCTGTTGCTCGTGGCATGCGGCAATCCGGCGCCGGACGGCCAGTTGCCGGTGCCGTCCGGCGCGACCGCTCCCGGCAAGGCTGCGACCGCAGCCGTCGCCGGCAAGGCGGACAACCCGGTGGCGGCCCCTGCCGTTGCGACGACGACCGCGGCCGCCAAGCCAGGGCTGCCGGTCGACTCATCGCAGCTGCGGCCGGTCACCGCGATTCCCGGCGTCGCTTGCACGCAGCAGCGCAAGGACTGGGCGCCGGAGTGCGTGGCGGGCGAGTACCGGATCGCCGTCTATCCTGAGGGATGCGGTGCCGATGGCTTTTACGGCCTGGTGCATGCCGATGGCGATGCCGCGGTGCTGTTGCAGACCAGCTTTGCGCCTTTCCCGGCTTCGCCCGTCGCGAAGCTGCGGGAGGGGCAGTTCGTCTGCATCGCGGCCGATGCTCGCAAGCAAGTCGGCGAGCGGCTCTGGCTGTACGTCACGGCGATCCCGCCGGAGTCCATCCCCGCCTGCAAAGACCGGGAGATCTGCGGTGCACGCGGCCTGCCGGCCGTGGACTGGACCGGCACGGCTCCCACGGGGCAGTGCCGCCTGGAGCATGGCCGCTTCGTCGATTGTGCGGCCGGGTGGGTCAGCGTTTCCGCGGTAGAAGAGTTTTCCAACGGACTTTGAGCAGCCTTTTCTCTAACGACCACTCGGAGGATCTATGGGTCGCGAAATCCTGGATGAGGCTTATCACCATTTTGCGCTGGAGGGCCGTCAGTACGAATACGGCCGCGGCGATCTTTCCCTCAACAACAAGGTAGGCAATCGCCACACCGATCCCAGCCGCACCGAACAGGATCTGGACGGCGACGGCTTCCGCGGCGTGGACTGTTCCTCGCTGGTATGGCGCGGACTGAAGAACGCCGGCTATGACGTCGGCGACGCGCCGTTCGACACCAGCAAGCTGTTTACCGGCAACCAGACCACGGCTTACGCGCAAAAGCATTTCGACGTCGTCCCCGCCGCCGAGGCGAGCAAGACGCCGGGTTCGCTGCAGCCGGGTGACATCCTGATGTTCAACAGCTCGCACGGCCGGCACGTCGGCATCTTCAAGGGCTACGACCCGAAGGGGAATATCGAGTTCTACGGCTCGCAGGTCAGCACCGGCCCCGCGCTTACCACGGCCCGCGGCGAAGGCAGCTACTGGAACGGCGGCGATTTCCATATCGTCGGGGCGCTGCGCGCGAAGCCGGAGTTCCGCACGCACGCGCCGGTGCACGGCGGCCAGGCGGATCTTCCCGCCGCGACGGGGCCTGCGGCCGCCCGCCCGCACGACAACACCGCCGCCACGCCGCGCAAGGAACAGCCACACGGCCACGAGGAATACCTGCACAAGGGAGCGCGCGGCGGCGACGTCATGAGCCTGCAGAACGAGCTGGCCAGGCTCGGCTATCCCAGCCGCGAAGCGCCTTTGCATGCGGACGGCCATTTCGGTCCGAAGACGGACGACGCCTTGCGCTCCTTCCAGAAAGAACACGGACTGAAGCCTGACGGCGTGGTCGGCCCGGAAACCACCAGGGCGCTGCACAAGCAACTGGCCCTGGGCCAGCACGAGGCGGGGCACACTCCGGCGCCGATGCGCCTGGACAACCCCGCGCATCCCGAGAACGGCCTGTACAAGCAGGCGCTGGATGCGGTGCACCGGCTGGACGCCGCGCACCAGCGCGAGCCGAACCACCAGAGCGGCCAGCTGGCCGGTTCGCTGGCGGTGCGCGCACGCGAGGAAGGCCTGCAGCGCATCGACCATGCGGTGCTCAGCGACGACGCCAAGCGCACCTATGCCGTGCAGGGCGATCTGAACTCGCCGTTCAAGCGCACCGCCGAGGTCGATACCGCGCAGGCGGTCAACACGCCGCTGGAGAAGAGCACCGTGGCGCTGGAACAGGCCACGGCGACGCAGGCGCAGAACCAGCAGAACCAGCAGCAGCACCAGCAGCAGAAGCAGCAACCGGCGCCCGTGCAGACGGGTCCCAGCGTTTCGGTCTAACCGGCAACGCCCGGGCCTGTCCGCGATGCGGGCAGGCCCGGCTCCTTCCGCAGAGACATGCCATGTCGATCAGAACCAGGATTGGATTCGCCCTTCCGCTGATGCTGCTGTGCCTGGCCCAGGGCGCGGCTGCCGTCGGTACGGAACCCAAGGATGCAACACCCAAGGAAGCACCGGCTGCGACGGCGGCGCCGGCCGCCGCCGTACCGCAGGGCTTTTCCTCCTACGCTGCCGAACCGGCCGGCGACAACCGGCAATGCGTGGTCGGCGCGGTCGCCGACGAAGACGGCACGAACCAGAAGCCGTTCGTCTACGTCGAGGACACCGGCGCCAACCGGGTGCTGTGGACGCGCGCGCTGGAGCTGCCCACGCATACCGTGCAGGGCCGCGCCACGCACTGCCTGCACAAGGGCGGCACCGTCTACGTGCTGCTGCAGGCCGACACCCAGCCCGCGCAGTCGACGTCGCAGACCCTGCTGCGGGTGCTCGAGCTGGATGCCGCCACCGGCAACCCCACCGCCAGCCGCGAGGTGACCATGCCCGGCGTCGCCGATGCCACTTCGGCCTGGGTCGACAAGGGCGAGGACGCGTTCCACCTGGCCGGCAAGGGGGGCGTGGCGGTCAGCGGCGAGTACTTCCGCCTGGCCGACCCGGACAAGCACCTGCCGTTCACCGTCACCCTGCACTGAGCATGGGTGCCGTCATGCCATCGCCGCCGCGACCATGCGCGGCGGCGGTTACCGTCGCGCCGGTACGAGCGGTTGCCGTGCTCCTGGCGCTCATCTCCACCTTCGCTTTCGGCTCACCCATGAAGACTCCACAGATCAAGCAGAACCCGCACCCGCAGAAGCGCTACGAGCTGACCCTCAGCATCGAAGGCGCGCCGGGTCCGTTCGATTCGATCGCGGGCACGGTGCATTACAAGGTGCAGAACGAACGCTGCGTACCGGCCACGCCGGTCAGCGGCGCCACGCTGACGCCGGAGCAGAACGTCGCCATCGACTTCGTCCGCGTCAGCGACCACGAGTACAAGGGCACGCTCTACGTCGACCTGCTGCAGGACGAGGACTACTACGGCATGGGCGTGTGCCACTGGGCGGTCAACACCGCCTGGGCCACGCTCAGGATCAAGGGCGTGGAATTCTCGCCGGCCATGGATTCGCGTGAGCTGCTGGCGCAGAAGCCGGTGCCCACCTATTTCGTGCGCAGCGAATACTTCAACAGCAGCGATGAGCGCACCGCCTTCGGCACGCCCAACCGTGCGCTGTTCAAGCCCACCACGCGCACCGACATCTTCTCGATGACGCTGACGGCCAGGGAGACGGCCCCATGAGTACGGACAGCACGAAGATCGGCACGACCGACTACGCCCTGCTCGCGCGCGACGCCTACCAGGACCGCCAGACCGACCAGACGGTGGAACTGGGCGGCGTCAAATACCGCATCTTCGACCACACCGACGATCCGCACACCGGCTACCAGGGCACCGCCTACCAGCGCCTGGACACCGGCGCGATCGTGATCGCCCACCGCGGCTCCGAGTTCGACCGCGAGCTGCTGCAGGACGGCGGCACCGACGCCGGCATGGTGCTGACCGGCCTCAACGCGCAGGCGCCCGACGCCACCGCGTTCACCCAGCGGGTGATGGAGAAGGCGCGCCAGCAGTCGGAACAGCTGGGCGTCCCGTGTGACGTCACCGTCACCGGCCATTCGCTGGGCGGCACCCTGGCCGAGCTCACCGCCGCGCGGATGAACCTCAAGGGCGAGACCTTCAACGCCTACGGCGCCGCGGGCCTGCTGTACGGCCTGCCCGAAGGCGGCCACCAGGTGATCGACCATATCCGCGCCGGCGACATCGTCAGCGCGGCCAGCCCGCATTTCGGCGAGGTGCGTATCTACGCCGCGCCGCAGGACATCGACACCTTGAGCAAGGCCGGCTACCGCGACGACAGCGGCCCGCTGAGCCCGCGCAACCCGATCAAGGCCACCGATTTCGGCGCGCACGCGATCGACAACTTCGTACCGGACAACAAGCTGCTCGGCCATTCCATCGTCAGTCCCGAGAACGCGGCCCTGTACCAGGAACACAAGGGCATGATCGACCGCTACCGCGAGGACGTGCGCGACATCCGCACCGTGCTGTCGGCGCCGTGGGAGGTGCCGCGGGCCTTCGTGCACGGCGTGGAGATGGTGGCCCACGAGGTTGGCGAGAAGGTTGCCGAGGGTGCGCACGCGATCGGCAATGCGGTCAGCCACGCGGTGCACGAGGTGGAGGAAAAGCTGGAGGCCTTCGGCGATCGGGCCTCCCACGCCATCCATACCCTCACCCATCCGAGCGAATGGCATCACGCCAAGGCGGACGCCGCGCCCCAGCTCGACCAGCCCGGCCATCCCGACCACGCCCTGTTCCAGCAGGCGCGCGGCGCGGTGCATGCGCTGGACGCCTCGCGCCAGCGCGCCTCCGACCAGCAGAGCGACAACTTCGCCGGCTCCCTGGCGGTAGCGGCGCGCAAGGCAGGGCTGGAGCGGATCGACCATGTAGTGCTCAGCGAGGACGGCAGCCGCGCCTATGCGGTGCAGGGCGACCTGAGCTCGCCGTTCAAGCGCATGGCCGAGATGCCGACGCAGGAGGCAGTGAACACGCCGCTCGAACGCAGCAGCGCGCAGTGGCAGCAGGCCGCGGCGCAGCAGCAGGCGGCGCAGGCGGGGCCGCCGCGGGACGTCCAGCCGGGCCAGGCGCCCGCCCTGGGCGCCTGAAGCGCTTCGTGCCGTGGACGCGAAGACGATCACCCGGCCTGTCACCGAAACCCATTTACACTGGGGCGGATACACTAGGGCGGATGACGGTCGGGAGGAGCGTCGCCATACACAGGCAGCGCACCGCACCGCCGGGCCAGGCAAGACGAGAAAACAGGGGCCGAAGCACCCTGCTTCGGAGCATCGGATGCGAGTCAGGTTCTCATGAGCAAGACGAAATGGTTTTGGGCCGCCGGCCTGCTGCTGGTCGCCCTGGTTGGCGGCGCGTTCTTTTCCGGCTGGCTGGTGCGGCTGCTGCTCAAGGTCGAGGTGCCGCTGTCCTGGAACACCTACTACCAGTACGTGATGGCGCTGGGCCTGCCGGACTACCAGGCCTATGCCGGCCGCATCAAGGCGGCGGGCTATATCGGCTTCGGCATCCCGGTGGTGCTGTGGATGGTGGTGTTCTATTTCATCGCCAGGACGCACAAGCCGTCCATGCACGGCGACGCGCGCTTCGCCCACGGCGGCGACCTGCGCAAGGCCGGCATGTTCAAGGCGCAGGCCAACGGCATCCTGGTCGGCAAGTACCGGGGCGACCTGGTGCGCCTGGGCGGCCAGCAGTTCGTGATCCTGGCCGCGCCGACCCGCTCGGGCAAGGGCGTGGGCGTGGTGATTCCCAACCTGCTGGACTACCAGGAATCCATGGTGGTGCTGGATATCAAGCAGGAGAACTACGAACTCACCTCCGGCTGGCGCGCCAGCCAGGGCCATGAGATCTACCTGTTCAATCCGTTCGCCGAAGACCGCCGCTCGCATCGCTGGAATCCGCTGAGCTACGTGTCCAAGGACCCGTCCTTCCGCGTCTCCGACCTGATGAGCATCGCCGCGATGCTGTATCCGGACGGCGCCGACGACCAGAAGTTCTGGGTGAGCCAGGCGCGCAACGCCTTCATGGCCTTCACCCTGTACCTGTGCGAGAAGTGGGAACACGACGAGCAGAAGGGCCTGCCCCTGGTGCTGCGCGACAAGCCCACCCTGGGCGCGGTGTATCGCCTGTCCTCCGGCGACGGCACCGACCTGCGCCAGCTGTACCAGTGGATGTCGCAGCAGCCGTTCCTCAGCGGCAATGCGCAGTCGGCCTTCGCCAACCTGCTGTCGCAGGCGAACGAGACCTTCGCCTCGATCCTGGGCACCTTCAAGGAACCGCTCAACGCCTGGATCAATCCGGTGCTGGACGCGGCCACCGGCGACGACGACTTCCTGCTCACCGACGTGCGCAAGAAGCGCATGACCATCTATATCGGCATCCAGCCCAACAAGCTGGCCGAGAGCCGGCTGATCGTGAACCTGTTCTTCAGCCAGCTGATCAACCAGAACACCAAGGAGCTGCCGCAGAACAACAAGGCGCTCAAGCACCAGTGCCTGCTGCTGATGGACGAGTTCACCTCGATCGGCAAGGTCGACATCATCTCCTCCGCCGTGTCGTACATGGCCGGCTACAACATCCGCCTGCTGCCGATCATCCAGAGCGTGGCCCAGCTCGACGCCACCTACGGCAGGGAAGTGGCGCGCACGCTGATCACCAACCACGCGCTGCAGATCGTCTACGCGCCGCGCGAGCAGCAGGACGCCAACGACTACTCCGAGATGCTCGGCTACACCACCGTGCGCAAGGAAAACGTCACCCGCGGCAAGGGCGGCGACCGTTCGCGCAGCGAGTCCGAGGAGCGCCGCGCGCTGATGCTGCCGCAGGAACTGAAGGCGATGGGCGCGGACAAGGAAGTGTTCCTGTACGAAGGCATCCCGCATCCGGTGATGTGCGAGAAGATCCGCTACTACAAGGACAGCTACTTCACCTCGCGCCTGCTGCCCAAGGTCGACATTCCCACCTTGAAGATCTGAGGCTCGAGCTGTCGGACCCAGGCGGCGTCGGCGCTAGACTTGGCGCATGACGCTGCCCACCGCCCTGCTCGAAGCCCTGCACGCCAGCTTCGCCGGCGACGCCCTGTCGCTGGGCGAAGCCGAGCGACTGGCCTATGCCTACGACAACTCCCGCCGCAACGCGCTGCCCGATGCCGTGGTGTTTCCCACCTCGCACGAGCAGACCGAAGCGCTGGTACGCGCCTGCCGCGAACACCGCGTTCCGCTGGTCGCGCGCGGCCGCGGTACCAATACCACCGGCGCCACGGTGCCGGTGGACGGCGGCGTGGTGGCCAGCTTCGAGCGGATGAACCGCATCCTGCGCATCGATCCGGACAACCGCCTGGCGGTGGTGGAGCCGGGCGTGCTCAACGGCGACCTGCAGCAGGCCTTGAAGCCGCATGGTTTCTTCTGGCCGCCCGATCCGACCTCCTCGCCCTGGTGCAGCATCGGCGGCAACCTGGCCTGCAATTCGGCCGGCCCGCGCACCGTGAAATACGGCAGCCCGCGCGAGAACACCCTGGGACTGCGCGCCGTCGCCGGCACCGGCGAGGGCTTTCGCTGCGGCACCTATACCAGCAAGGGTTCCACCGGCTACGACCTTACCCGCCTGCTGATCGGCTCGGAGGGCACGCTGGCCCTGATCACCGAAGCCACGCTCAAGCTCACGCCGAAGCCCAGCGGCCTGCGCACGCTGCGCGCCACCTACCGCGACGTCAGCGCCGCCGCCCGTGCGGTGGCGCGCATCATGGCGCAGCCGGTGACGCCCTGCGCGCTGGAGTTCATCGACGATGTGGCGTTGAAACTGGCACGCGACCACGGCGGCGACAGCGTGCCGGTGGCCGGCGCCATGCTGATGATCGAAGTGGACGGCGAACCGGACACGCTGGCCGGCGCGGTCGAGGCGGTCTCGCGCGCCGCCCGCGGCGACGGCCTGGAAAGCCTGCAGGTGGCGCAGAGCGCCGAGGAAACACAGGCGCTGTGGTCCGCGCGCAAGGCGCTGTCGCCCGCGCAGCGCACCATCTCGCCGAACAAGATCAACGAGGACGTGGTGGTGCCGGTCAGCAGCCTGCCCGAGCTGGTCGACGGCATCAAGGCGCTGGCGGCGAAGCACGACGTGCTGATCGTCAGCTTCGGCCACGCCGGCAACGGCAACCTGCACGTGAACCTGCTGCCGCGCGACGAGGCCGAGCGCGAGCGCGCCCATGCCTGCCTGGCCGAGGTGTTCGCGCTGGTGATCCGACTGGACGGCACGCTGTCCGGCGAGCACGGCATCGGCCTGGTCAAGCGCGAGTTCATGCCGCTGGCGCTGCAGCCCGAAACGCTGGGATTGATGCGCGGCGTGAAGGCGGCCTTCGATCCGGACGGCATCCTCAATCCCCGCAAGTTATTGCCCTGACGGCACACTGTCGGCGCGACGCGACGTACTGCTAGGCTCCGACCACCGCACGGGGGAATGAGCATGAAACGGTTTCGGCTTCTGTTGCTGGCCTGCGCCAGCCTTCTGCTGCTCGCCTGCAACCAGCAGGAACTGATCGACAAGCTGACCCCGAAGACGGAGTCGGCCTACGCGCAGAAGTTGTTCACCGATCTGCGCGAAGGCCACTACGACAGCGTGAAGGCCGCGCTGGCTCCCTCCCTGCGCGCCATGCCGGATATCGATCAGAAGCTCGCCGACGTAGGCAAGCTGTTTCCGGCCGGCAAGCCCAAGTCGGTCAAGGTGGTCGGCACCAATACCTCGTCCATGGCCTTCAATGGCGGTCCTACCACGACGAAGTACAACCTCACCTACGAGTACGAGTACACCGACTCGTGGGTGCTGGCCAACATGTTCCTGGAACGGAATCAGGATGGGCTGCAGGTGCTGGGCTTCCACGCGCAGTCGCAGACTCGCTCGCTGGAGGCGATGAGCGCTTTCTCGCTCGCGGGCAAGGGCGCCGGGCAGTGGCTCTTCCTCGCGCTGGTGATCGCGGTGCCGTTCTTCTGCGTGTACGCCTTCGTGGTCTGCCTGCGCACGCCGAACCTCAAGCGCAAAGGGCTGTGGGCGCTGTTCACGCTGGTCGGCTTCGTCTCGCTGAGCATGAACTGGAATACCGGCGACGTCGGCTTCCGGCTGATCTCCTTCCAGCTGCTCAGCGCCTCGGCTTTCCAGAGCGGCTACACCCCCTGGCTGCTGAGCATCTCCTTCCCGCTCGGCGCCGTGTGGTTCCTGTGCAAGCGCCATGCGATGCGCAGCGACGCCGCGGCCCCGGCCATGCCGGAGGCGTAGGTTGGGGTGAGCGCAGCGAACCCCAACGTCACCGCACGTGGATAGGGCCGCGTTGGGGTTCGCTGCGCTCACCCCAACCTACGGGGCCGCTCAGGCCGAACGGTTGCCCGTCCCGCGCAGGATCAGGTGCAGCCCGAACAGCACGAACACCGCGCCGGCAAAGCCGTCGATCCAGCGCGTCAGCCGCAGGTAGCCGCGGCGCATCGCCGGCAGGGCGAAGAACGCGGCCACCAGCGAGAACCACAGGAAGGTCTCGGCGATGATCAGGCCCCACAGGCCCCAGCGTGCCGCGGCGCCGACACCGTCGCCGACGAAGGCCGAGAACACCGAGCCGAAGTAGACCAACGCCTTGGGGTTGGCCAGGTTGGTGAGCAGGCCGGCGCGCAGCGCGGCGAAGTCGCTGCGCTCCACCACCACGGCCTGGGTGGCGCCGCCGGCCGGCGCCTGCCAGGCGCCACGCAGCATCTTCACGCCCATCCAGGCCAGGTAGAGGCCGCCGGCCACCGCGATCAGCTGCGACAGCCAGGCCAGCCGGTGCAGCAGGATCTGCAGACCCAGCAGGGCCAGCGCCGACCACACCAGCGCGCCCAGGGTGATGCCGATGACGCCGAACATGGCCTGGCGGCGCGAGCGGCTCACGGCGGTCTGCGAGACGAAGAAGAAGTCCGGGCCGGGGCTGGCCAGGGCGATCAGCTGGATCAAGGCGATCGTCAAAAACAGCGTCATGGGTCGCTCCCGAGAGGGAAAGGACAGGGATTTTTTGCCGCTGCGCAACTTGTCCCGGCTAAGACGATTCCCTACGCTGACGGACGTTTGGCCAGGCCGAAACCCGTCCCAGGCCACCCGCGGGGGATCACCGAGCTCGCCGTACGGGCAGCGCCAGCACCGCTGGCTGCCCCGCCCGCCGTGCGCCCGGCGGACCGCTCAGCGATATTAACGAATCACCAGGACCGATAAAGCCCGATGAGCATCAAACTCCGCCTCGTCATCATGTACTTCCTGCAGTATTTCGTATGGGGGTCGTGGCTGCTGACCATCGGGGCGTACTGGTTCCAGAACAAGCATTGGCCCGGCACGCAGTTCGGCGCGATCTTTTCCACCATGGGCATCGCCTCGCTGTTCATGCCCTCGATCGCCGGAGTGATCGCCGACAAGTGGATCAACGCCGAGAAGCTGCTCGGCCTGATGCATATCGGCGGCGCGATCATGCTGTTCGTGGTGCCTGCCATCGATTCGCCCGGGCTGATGTTCTGGGTGATGCTGCTGAACATGATGTTCTACATGCCGACCATCTCGCTTTCGATCGCGGTGGCGTACAACGCGCTCAAGAGCAGCGGCGAGGACATCGTCACCGTGTTTCCGCCCATCCGCGTATGGGGCACGGTGGGTTTCATCGCCGCGCTGTGGACGGTAAGCCTGCTGCACCTGGAGACCACCGCGGGCCAGTTCCACGTGGCCGGCGCCGCCGCGCTGCTGCTGGGCCTGTACGCGTTCACCCTGCCCAAGTGCCCGCCGCGCTTCGAGCGCAAGGAGCAGCAGTCGCTGCTCGATACGCTCGGGCTGACCTCGTTCGCGCTGCTGCGCAATACGCAGATGGCGATCTTCTTCATGTTCGCCATGCTGCTGGGCGCGGCGCTGCAGCTGACCAATGCCTACGGCGATACCTTCCTGCACGACTTCGCCGCGATGGAGCCGTACAAGGACCTGATCGCCGTGCGCTATCCGGCGATCATCATGTCCATCTCGCAGATTTCGGAAACGCTGTTCATCCTGGCGATTCCGTTCTTCCTCAAGCGCTTCGGCATCAAGACGGTGATGCTGATCAGCATGCTGGCGTGGACGCTGCGCTTCGGCCTGTTCGCCTATGGGGACCCGGGCGCCGGGCTGTGGATGATCGTGCTGTCGTGCATCGTGTACGGCATGGCCTTCGACTTCTTCAACATCTCCGGCTCGCTGTTCGTGGAAGGCCAGGCCGACCCGTCGATCCGCGCCAGCGCGCAGGGCCTGTTCATGCTGATGACCAATGGCATCGGCGCGGTGCTGGGCAGCTCGGTGAGCGGCTGGATGATCGATGCCTTCTTCACCCAGGCCGACGGCAGCAAGAACTGGCACGGCATCTGGATCACCTTCTCGCTGTATTCGCTGATCGTGGCGGTGCTGTTCGTGTTCCTGTTCAAGCACAAGCATGATCCGAAGGCGGTGGCGGCGGTGCGCGCGGCGCACTGAAGCGCCTGCGTAGGTTGGGGTGAGCCGCAGGCGAACCCCAACGGACCTTTCCAAGTGACGCGATGTTGGGGTTCGCCTGTGGCTCACCTCAACCTACGAGCCGGTCGCAGGAATTTGTGGTGAGAATTATTCTCATTTAAGATGCGCGCTTTTCCCCGGCCGCACCTGCCCATGCTTCGCCTCTCCCGCACCATCGTCCTGGCCCTGCTGGCCGGTGCCGCCTCCGTCCACGCCGAAGACACCACCGCCGACCAGAAGCAGGCCAAGGACCTGGCCGCCGTGCGCGTCACCGGCGACTGGCTGGGCGATGCCGCCGCGCGGGATGTGCAGAACCACCCAGGCGCGCGCACCACCATCCGCCGCGAGCAGATTGTCGAGGCGGCGCCGGCTCAGGTGCGCGACATCCTGCGCCGCATTCCCGGCGTGCAGATCCAGGAAAGCAACGGCACCGGCGGCAGCGATGTATCGCTGAACGTCGGCGTGCGCGGCCTGACCGCGCGCCTGTCGCCGCGCTCGACCATCCTGCTCGACGGCGAGCCGGTGGCGGTGGCGCCGTACGGCCAGCCGCAGGTCTCGATGATGCCGATGGCGGTGGCCAATCTCGAAGCGGTGGACGTGGTGCGCGGCGGCGGCTCGGTGCGCTTCGGGCCGCAGAACGTGGGCGGCATCGTCAATTTCGTCACGCGCGAGATTCCCGAGAACTTCGGCGGCAGCGCCGGCGTGATGCTGCAAGGCGGCGAACACGGCGGCATCCAGACGCAGAGCAACGCCTTCGTCGGCGGCACCACCGCACAGGGACTGGGCATCGCCCTGCTCTACTCCGGCACCAAGGGCCCGGGCTACCGCGAGCACCAGAACAACACCAACATCGACGATGTGCTGCTGAAGTCGCGCTACCGCTTCAGCGACACCGACACGCTCAGCGGCAGCCTGCACTACTACCGCGGCCAGGCCGGCATGCCCGGTGGCCTCAGCCAGGCCGACTACGACGCCGACCCGTTCCAGTCGCGCCGCCCGTTCGACGATTTCCGCGGCCTGCGCAAGGACGCCGTGCTGAAGTACAGCCACGTCGATGACCGCCGCAGCTTCGAGGTGCAGACCTATTACACCGACAGCTTCCGCGGCAGTCATATCGAAACCATCACGCAGAACGCGAAGACCGGCATCTACACGCACCAGCTCAACGCCTATCCGCGCAACTACCACACTTTCGCGATCGAGCCGCGCTATTCGCAGCTGTTCGACCTCGGCGGCTGGACCCACGAGATCGGCGTCGGCTATCGCTATCTCAACGAGGCGATGCACGAGCGCACCCTGCGCAATAACAAGTACGACTCGCCGCTCTATTACACGCCGTTCGACAGCAATCCCTACAACGGCCCCTACGTGCGCAGCGGCAACAACGTCGGCGGCACCGAGGCGCACGCGCTGTACCTCGACGACACCATCAACGCCGGCCACTGGACCATCACGCCCGGCCTGCGCTACGAGCGCATCAACACCTGGTGGCGCGCGCTGCCCGACGCCACGGTGATCGTGAAAGGCCCGACCTTCCGCCGCGAGAAGTATTCCAAGCCGCTGCCCTCGCTCAACGTGATCTATCACCTGTCCGAGCGCTGGAAGCTCTACGCCAACGCCGAAACCTCGTTCGGCAGCCTGCAGTATTTCCAGATCGGCCAGAAGAACGCCGACAGCCAGTTCGCCAGCGGCCTCGCGCCGGAGACGGCGCGTACCTACGAAGCCGGCACGCGCTACGACGATGGCGCCTGGGGTGCGGAAGCCACCGTGTTCCGCATCAACTTCGACCATGAGCTGCAGCTGGTCGGCAAGATTCCCGGCGTGGCCGATTCGCACGACGGCTGGACCAACCTCGGCGCCACCACCCACAAGGGCCTGGAAGCCGCCGCCCACCTGGATGCCGGCGCGTTCGCTCCGAACCTGCGCGGCCTCACCCTGTGGGGCACCTTCACCTACACCAAGGCCAGCTACGACTACGGCTCGTTCGCCGGCCGCGACCTGCCGTTCTACTCGCGCCGCACCGCCAACCTCGGCGTGCGCTACGAGCGCGGCCCATGGACGGTGAACCTCGATGCGTTCAGCCAGTCGCGCCAGCACTCGCCCGGCTCGCCCAGCTTCGATCCGGCCAGGCCGTCGCCGTACATCACCGTCGGCACGCCCGCCGGGGACTACGGCGACATCCCCGGCTGGACCAGCTGGAACCTGCGCGGCGAGTACCGTTTCGGCCCCGCGCTGTCCTACCTGAAGCTCGGCGTGGGCGTGAAGAACCTGTTCGACCGGCGCTACTTCACCCGCTCCACCGATAACAACAACGGCCTCTATGTAGGCCAACCGCGCACGTTCTTCGTGCAGGCCTCGGTGGATTTCTGACCGCGGGGGCCGCTCCGGGCTAAAATCGCCGGATGCAGATCGGCCCCTACCGCATCGACCCGCCCGTGGTGCTCGCGCCCATGGCGGGGGTCACCGACAAGCCGTTCCGCCTGCTGTGCAAACGGCTGGGCGCGGGCCTGGCCGTGTCCGAGATGACCACCGCCGACCCGCGCCTGTGGCAGACGCGCAAGTCGCTGCGGCGCATGGACCACGCCGGCGAGCCCGAACCGGTGAGCGTGCAGATCGCCGGCTACGACCCCGCCATGCTGGCCGAGGCGGCGCGCTACAACGCCGACCATGGCGCGCAGATCGTCGACATCAACATGGGCTGCCCGGCCAAGAAGGTGTGCAATGTGTGGTCCGGCTCCGCCCTGCTGCAGGACGAGCCGCTGGTCGCGCGCATCGTCAAGGCCGTAGTGGATGCGGTCGATGTGCCGGTCACGCTGAAAATCCGCACCGGCTGGGATCGGCAGAACAAAAATGCGTTGGCGATCGCGCGCATCGCCGAGGACGCCGGCATCGCCGCGCTGGCGGTGCACGGCCGCACCCGCGCCGACAAGTACGAAGGCGAGGCGGAGTACGACACTATCGCGGCGGTGAAGGCGGCGGTACGCATGCCGGTATTCGCCAACGGCGACGTCACCACGCCCGAGCAGGCAAAACACGTGCTCGATGCCACCGGCGCCGACGCCGTGATGGTCGGCCGCGGCGCGCAGGGCCGGCCGTGGATCTTCCGCGAGATCGCGCACTACCTCGCCACCGGCGAACGCCTGCCCGAACCGTGCCCCGCCGAGGTCGCGGCCATCCTGCTCGCCCACCTGGAACACCTGTACGCCTTCTACGGCGAGCAGTCCGGCGTGCGCATTGCGCGCAAGCACCTGGGCTGGTATGCCAAGGATCGCCCGGAAAACGCCGCCTTCCGCGATGTGGTCAACCGCGCGGAAAGCGCGCAGGACCAGCTGCGGCTGACGCGCGACTATTTCCAGGCGTTGGAGAGTGGACTGGAGCTCGCCGCGTAGGTTGGGGTGACAACCCCAACATCGTCACCCTCATGCGCAGCGCAGCGTTGGGGTTCGCCTGCGGCTCACCCCAACCTGCGCCGGTCAGGGCGCAGCGGATGCCGGCTGCGCCACCTTGAAGCCATACGCAGCCAGCACCGGCCGCAGCGCCTCGATCCACAGCGCATAGCCGGCCGGCTTCATATGCAGCCCATCGTCGCGAAACAGCTCGGCGCGCGGCTTGCCCTCGGCGTCCAGCATCGGCGGCGCGATATCGACGAAGCGCACCCCGTGCTGCGTCGCCGCCCAATCGCGGATCAGCCCGTTCGCCTCGCGCATGGCCGGCCACAGCGACCAGCGCGCCACGCTGGGCTTGATCGAGATGTACACCACCGGCACCGCCGGCAGGTCCTTGCGCACGCGCGCCACGAAGGCCTTGAAGTCGTCAGCGACCTGTTGCGCCGAATGCCCCTCGTAGATGTCGTTGTCGCCGGCGTACATCACGATCAGGCGCGGGTGGTAGGGCGTGACGATGCGGTCGGCGTAATAGGTGCTGTCCTCGATCGCCGAGCCGCCGAAGCCGCGGTTGATCACCGGCACGCCGGGGAAATCCTCGGCCAGCGAATGCCAGAAGTTGATCGAGGAGCTGCCGATGAACAGGGCGGCATGCTGCGGCGGGGGCTGCGCCTGATCCTGGGCGGCGAAGGCATCCATGGCGCTGCGCCATTGCGCCGGGCCTGCATCCTCCGCGCCCGCCGCGGTCGATACCGCCAGAAGCAGCCATATCAGCCACACCATCGCGCTTCTGAACGATCGCACTGTCATCACCTCGTCGGTTTTCCGCGGATTCGCCGGCCGATTATGCCTGCACCGCCTACAGGCCCCAGTACTGCGTCACATAGGCGTTGAATTTGCCGATGTCGAGGCTGCCCCAGCCGGAGCAGGTGTTCCAGCTCGGGGTCGGACACAGATAGTTGTAGGGCGCCTCGGCCGGAGCGCTGAAATCGTGCAGCGGCGTGCGGTCCTTGGCAAAGTTCGCATACATCTGCGGCGTCGGCAGGCCCAGCGCATTGCCATGCGCCGATTCGACGCGCGCAAACAGTCCGGTGAAGACCGCGGATGCCAGTTCGGTGCCGTTGTACAGGTGGTGCTCCATGCCGCCGACGATGATGCGTGCGCCATTGGTGGGGCCGGCAGGAGTATCGGGACTGGGCCAGTTGCCGGGAATGGCCATATGCGCGTCGAACGCCAGGTCCGGCACGTAGCGCTGCGTCGTCGGCAACTGCACCGGCTGGTTGGGCGTGGGCCTGACTGTGAGCGCCTGCGCCGCCTGCCATGGCGGCACCGGTTCGTGCAGGCTGTAGCCCCCGTTGGTGTACCAGTAGTCGTATGCCATGTTGGCGGGGCTATCGAGCGTCGACTGTTCGGACCACAGCGTTTCACCCATCCACTGCCTGGCGCTGTCCGTGCTCACCTGCGATCCGCCTATGGCGACCACATAGGGCGACGTCGCCGGCTCGGGCGGGAACTGATAGACATCGTTGATCTGCCAGTTCACCTGGTTGGCCTCGCCGATCGGCGCGATGAACACCTGCCCCTGCGCCTGTGCCGCCATGAAGATCGCATCGTCCTGCTGCTGCGCGCCGCTGAGGTAGGCCATCGCCTCATCCACCATCCAGGAACTCTGGATGAGCTTGGCGGTGTCGTCCGCGACCGCGCGGTTGTAGGCCCAGGTGAGGTCGGCGGTGGTCGGCGCGTTGCCGGCGTTCGGCATTGCATAGAAGCTCAGACTGGCCAGTCCGCCGGCCGCACCGACGATGGCCTGGCTCTCGTCGTGCGCACTGCCCTCGCCCAGCGGCGCGGCGCCGGTCGCCACGACTGCGGTCGGCACGGTGTGCAACTGATGGTTGGCGGTGAAGACCTTGAGGTCGCTGATGGTCTGGCTCATGTCGCCCTGGGCGATGACCGCTACCGGCGTGGCGGTGCCGGGGCCGACGCCGGTGGCGTTGTAGATGGTGGCGTAGTCGACCGGGCTATAGCCATTGCCGGCCACCGGCGTCGAGGGCGGCAGCAGCGCCGCGTGGTACTTGCTGCCCCAGCCCAGGCCCGGCAGGCCCTGCACGACGTCCACGATATCGCCCAGCAGGGCGGGCACCTGTACAGGGCTGGCACTGCCATAGCCGCTCGAGCCGTAGAGCTTCCACTGCATCATCGTGGTGTTGAACGCTTTGCTGGCCTGGCCCACGGTGCCGTCCGCGGCGACCAGCAGGCGGTTCGGCGCCACCTGGATGTGAGTGAAGCCGTTTTTCAGCAGATAAGCCGCCACCGCCAGCGCCTGCGCCGGGGTCGGCGCATAGGTCTGCTGGAACTGCGCGCGGCTGAGGTACTGCCCGTACACGGCGCTGCCTGGCTGGGTCACGTCGTGCAGGAAGCTCTGCAGTTGAGGCAGATGCCGCAGCTTGAGCGAAATCACCAGATGCAGCGGCTTGTTCGGATCCAGCGGCGCCAGCCCGCTGGCATCGACGCAGTACGGGGCGGTGCCGCCATAGAACTCGTTGCCGTAGAACGCGCTGTTGATGGACCAGGCGTTGCTGCCGGCGTATTCGCAGCCGGGCACGGGTGGAGGAATCAGCGCCTGCGGCGTGGCGGTGGTGACCCAACCGGTGCCGGCCTGCGCGGCGAAGGCGAGGCAGAGCGCGGCGGGGACGAAGAGGCGGCGGCAAAGCGTGCGCGGGCGGATCGTAAGCGGCATGGCGAACTCCGTGGCCTGAGCCCGGCTTCCCCCTGTCGCGGAGCGCGAGTCTATGCCGATGACCGCGCCCTGACGGCTGCCTGTCGCAGGAACGTCCGCATACTGTGATTGGCGTCGTGAAGCTGTCGACCGAGCGCGAGCATGGCGCTTTACCCCCGTTCCGCCCGCTGTTCCCCCCCATCCCGCCCGCCGGCGCGACCCGTCTGAGCTATTCTTGCCCGCTTTCAGGGCGCCTTCCGGGTGCGCCGGAACGCCGCGGCAAACGGCCCGATGGCCGTCCAAACGGCTGAATCGGCATGAAATCGTCACCTGGGCGGGCCATGCTGTAGCTGCAAAACCGGGGACCGGCATGTATCATGCCGCACCCTCTTTCATCTCTTTATCCGTAAGGAAGGATATAACCCGCGATGAGCAACTTCCTGTTCACCTCCGAATCGGTTTCCGAAGGCCATCCGGACAAGGTCGCCGACCAGATTTCCGACGCCGTCCTCGATGCCATCCTGGCCCAGGATCCGCGTGCGCGCGTGGCCTGCGAGACCATGGTGAAGACCGGCGTGGCCATCGTGGCCGGCGAGATCACCACCAGCGCCTGGATCGACCTGGAAGCGCTCACCCGCAAGGTGATCGTGGACATCGGCTATGACTCCTCCGAGGTGGGCTTCGACGGCGAGACCTGCGGCGTGCTCAACCTGATCGGCAAGCAGTCGCCGGACATCAACCAGGGCGTGGACCGCAAGAAGCCGGAAGAACAGGGCGCGGGCGACCAGGGCCTGATGTTCGGCTACGCCACCAACGAGACCAAGGACTTCATGCCGGCGGCGATCTACTACTCGCACCGCCTGGTCGAGCAGCAGGCCAAGGTCCGCAAGAAGAAGAACTCCCCGCTGCCGTGGCTGCGCCCGGACGCGAAGAGCCAGGTCACCCTGCGCTACGAAGACGGCGTGGCGACCGCCATCGACGCCGTGGTGCTGTCGACCCAGCACGATCCGGACGTCAAGCAGAAGGACCTGGTCGAGGCCGTGCGCGAGCACATCCTCAAGCCCGTGCTGCCGGCCAAGCTGCTGCACAAGGGCACCAAGTTCCACATCAACCCGACCGGCAAGTTCGTGATCGGCGGCCCGGTGGGCGACTGCGGCCTGACCGGCCGCAAGATCATCGTCGACACCTACGGCGGCTGGGCCCGTCACGGCGGCGGCGCGTTCTCCGGCAAGGATCCGTCCAAGGTGGACCGCTCGGCCGCCTACGCGGCGCGCTACGTGGCCAAGAACATCGTGGCCGCCGGCATCGCCGACCGCTGCGAAGTGCAGGTCTCCTACGCCATCGGCGTGGCCGAGCCGACTTCGATCTCGGTGACCACCTTCGGCACCGGCAAGATCGCGGACGACAAGATCGAGAAGCTGATCCGCAAGCATTTCGACCTGCGCCCGTACGGCATCATCAAGATGCTGGACCTGATCCATCCGATGTACCAGCAGACCGCCAGCTACGGTCACTTCGGCCGCTCGCCGTACGAAGTGAAGGGCCCGGACGGCAAGACCTACACCGCCTTCTCCTGGGAGAAGACGGACAAGGCCGAGGCGCTGCGCGCCGATGCCAAGCTGAAGTAAGCGGACCTTCGCGTTCGCTTAAGGAAACGGGCCGCGCGAGCGGCCCGTTTTCGTTGGGGCAGCCGCGCAACGGCTACAATAGGCGGATGTCCCTGATCCAACTCCAGCGTGTCGACTTCAGCGTCGGCGGCCCTCTCCTGCTCGAACACGTCGATCTGTCGATCGAGGCGAACGAGCGCGTGTGCATCGTCGGCCGCAACGGCGAAGGCAAATCCACCCTGCTCAAGCTGATTGCCGGCGACCTGAAGCCGGACGACGGCGAGCTGCGCCTGCAGGCGGGCACGGTCGTCGCGCGCATGGCGCAGGAAGTGCCGCAGGACACCGCCGGCAGCGTATTCGACGTGGTCGCCGCGGGGCTGGGCGACCTCGGCCAGTTGCTGGCGCGCTACCACCACCTGCTGGCCGAGCATGACTTCGACGCGCTGGGCGACGTGCAGGCCCAGATCGAGGCACGCCACGGCTGGGACCTCGACCGTCGCGTCAACGAGGTGCTGCTGCGCCTGGAATTGCCGTCCGACACCGACTTCGCCGCGCTCTCCGGCGGCATGAAGCGCCGCGTGCTGCTGGCCCAGGCGCTGGTGCGCAAGCCGGACGTGCTGCTGCTGGACGAGCCGACCAACCACCTGGACATCGAAGCGATCGGCTGGCTGGAAGGCTTCCTCAAGTCCTTCGCCGGCAGCCTGATCTTCATCACCCACGACCGCTCCTTCCTGCGCTCGCTGGCCACGCGCATCGTGGAAATCGACCGCGGCCAGCTGACCAGCTGGCCCGGCGACTACGACAACTACCTGCGCCGCCGCGAGGAACGCCTGCACGCCGAGGCGCAGGCCAATGCGCTGTTCGACAAGAAGCTGGCCCAGGAAGAAGTGTGGATCCGGCAGGGCATCAAGGCCCGCCGCACCCGCAACGAAGGCCGCGTGCGCGCGCTGAAGGCGCTGCGCCGCGAGCGCGCCGAGCGGCGCGAGCTGGGCGGCAATGCCAGGATCACCCTGGCCAATGCGCAGGCCTCGGGCAAGAAGGTGATCGAGACGCGCGGCGTGCACCAGGCCTACGGCGGCCGCGTGCTGATCGACAGCCTCGACACGGTGATCATGCGCGGCGACCGCGTCGGCATCGTCGGCCCGAACGGCGCCGGCAAGAGCACCCTGCTGAAGATCCTGCTCGGCGAACTGCAGCCGCAGCGCGGCGAGGTGATGCTCGGCACCGGCCTGCAGATCGCCTACTTCGACCAGCACCGCACCCAGCTCAACGACGCGCTCAATGCGCTGGACAACGTCGCCGAAGGGCGCGAATACATCGAGCTCAACGGCCAGCGCAAGCACATCATCGGCTACCTGCAGGACTTCCTGTTCTCGCCCGAGCGCGCCCGCGCGCCGATCACCCGCCTCTCCGGCGGCGAGCGCAACCGCCTGCTGCTGGCCAAGCTGTTCGCGCAGCCGTCCAACCTGCTGGTGATGGACGAACCGACCAACGACCTGGACGTGGAAACGCTGGAGCTGCTGGAAGAGCTGCTCACCGAGTACCAGGGCACCCTGCTGCTGGTCTCGCACGACCGCGAGTTCCTCGACAACGTGGTCAGCAGCACGCTGGTGCTGGAGGGCGAAGGCAGGGTCGGCGACTACGTCGGCGGCTACAGCGACTGGTTGCGGCAGCGGCCGGCGGCGCGTGCGATCGAAGTGGCGCCCACTCCCGCGACGCCCGCCGGGACGCCGCGCGCGCCGGAAGCGGAAAAACCCAAACGCAAGCTCAGCTACAAGGACCAGCGCGAGCTGGAGCAGCTGCCGGCGCGGATCGAGCAGCTGGAGACGGAAGTGGCCGAGCGTTCGGCGGCGATGAACCAGCCGCAGTTCTATCAGCAGGACAACGCGGCGATCCAGCGGCATAACGATGCGCTGGCGAAGATTCAAACGGAGCTCGAGGTGGCTTACGCGCGCTGGGCCGAGCTGGAAGGCTGAGCCCAAGCCGACGTAGGTTGGGGTGAGCCGCAGGCGAACCCCAACAGGCACACGCCTCGCAACGTTGGGGTTCGCCTGCGGCTCACCCCAACCTGCGCCGGGCGTTTGTTCAGTGCTCTTCGCGCTTGGCGCTCTGCATCAGCCGGTCGGTCCACGCGATGCCGATCGCCGACACGATGAATACCAGGTGGATGATGGTCTGCCACATCACGCCCACCGGGGTGAGCGCGGCGCACTTCAAGGCGTTGCCGGGACCGTTCTCCGCAATGCTGGCCAGCATCTCGGCCGAGCAGAACGGCAGCCCGGTCAGCGCACCGGCGGCGATGAACGTCTTCAGCAGGTGGATCGAGGAGATGCCGATGATCGCCATCGCCAGCTTCACCTTCAGCACCGAGGCATTCACGTGCGACAGCCACTCCGGCTGGTCGGGATGGTTCTCCAGGCGCAGCCGCGACACGAAGGTCTCGTAGCCGCCGACGATCACCATCACCAGCAGGTTGGAAATCATCACCACGTCGATCAGGCCGAGCACGATCAGCATGATCTCCTGCTCGCCCAGCGAGGGTGCCTTGTGGATCAGGTGCCACAGCTCCTTGGCGAACAGGAATACGTAGACGCACTGCGCCGCGATCAGGCCCAGGTACAGCGGCAGCTGCAGCCAGCGGGAGCCGAAGATCAGCCAGGGCAGCGGACCGAGGCGGGGACGGGACGAGGAATCGTGCATGGGGAAACAAGCTCGCAGCGGAAAAGTAACCAGCCTAGCCATCACGCAAGAACTTGCGCAAGCTCCCGGCGGGCCTTTCAACCGGTGTTCTGCAAGCCCTGCGACACGCCGTTGACGCAGGCCACCAGCGCCCGCAGCAGCGCATCGTCCTCGCTGCCGCCCGCGCGCCAGCGCCGCAGCAGATCCACCTGCAGCAGGCTCATCGGATCGATATAGGGATTGCGCAGGCGGATCGACACCTTCAGCTTCGGCGCATCGCGCAGCAGTTCGTTGGCGCCCTTCAAACGCAGCACCCAGCGCGTGGTGCGCTCGAATTCCTCGCGGATCAGCGCGAAGAACGGTTCGTGCAGGTCGCCCGCCAGGCGCGAGAACGCCTCGGCGATATCCAGGTCGCTCTTGGCCAGCACCATTTCCACGTCGTCCAGCATGTTGGCGAAGAACGGCCAGTCGCGCGCCATCTCCGCCAGCGCCTCCTCGCCATAAGCCTGCGCGCCCTGCTCCAGCGCGGCACCCAACCCGTACCAGCCGGTGATGATCGAGCGGCACTGGGTCCAGGCGAATACCCATGGGATCGCGCGCAGGTCCTGCACGCCGCGCATGCTGCGGCGGCGCGCGGGACGCGAGCCCAGGGTCATGCGCTCGATCACGTCGATCGGCGTGGCACTGCGGAAATACTCGATGAAACCGTCGCGATCGATGAAGGCGCGATAGGTCTTGCGGCTCGCCGCCGCCAGCTGGCCCATGCGCTCGCGCCACACCGCCTCGCGCTCGTCCTGCTCGCGCGGACGCAAGCTCGCGCGCAGCACCGCGCCCACCGTCTGCTCCAGGTTGCGCAGCGCCAGCGCGCGAATGCCGTACTTGCGATGGATCACCTCACCCTGCTCGGTCACGCGCAGCACGCCGGCCACCGAGCCGCGCGGCGAGGACATCAGCGCCGGCGCGATGCGCGCGCCGCCGCGGCTGGCCGAACCGCCGCGGCCATGGAAGAAGGACAGGCGCACGCCGGCCGCATTCGCCACCTCCAGCAGTTCCACCTGCGCACGCTGCAGGCCCCAGCGCGAAGCGAGCGTGCCGCCGTCCTTGCCGCTGTCCGAATAGCCCAGCATCACCCACTGGCGGCCGCCGCGTTGTTCGAGATGGGCACGGTAGACCGGGTCATCGAACAGGGCGCGCAAGGTCGCCGGCGCATTGGCCAGGTCGTCCACGGTCTCGAACAGCGGCGCCACGTCCAGCGGCACGCGGTCCGCATCCGCGACCAGACCGCCATGCCGCGCCAGCGCCAGCACCGCGAGCACGTCGGCGGCGGAGCGCGCCATGCTGATGATGTACAGGCCCACCGCGTCGCTGCCGTAGCGCTTGCGCGCATCGCGCATGGTGGCGAATACCGCATTCAGCGATTGCGCACCCGCATCGTCGCTGTCGGCAAAGGAACGCTCGCCGCTCGCATACGGCTGCAACGCCGCTGCGCGTGACGCTTCATCGCGCTCCGGCCACTCCGCCTCGCCGAACAACGCGGCCAGCGCATCGTCATGCACGCGCGAATCCTGCCGCACATCCAGCCGCGCCAGATGGAAGCCGAAGCTGCGCACGCGCCAGATCAGCCGCTGCACCGCGTAGGCGCCGGCATGCAGGCCGCGGTGATCGATCAGGCTGTCGGCGATCAGCTGCAGATCGGCCAGCAGATCCTGCGGCGAGGCATAGGCTTCCGGATGGTCGTCATCATGCGTGGCCTGCAGGCGCGCCTGGACCACGGCGAGGAAGGCGCGGTACGGCATGTCCGCATGGCGCGGGCGTACCTGCGCGGCGGCTTCGGGAAAACGCTGGCGATAATCGGCAAGACGCCTGGCCAGGCCGTCGTCGACGCCGATCCGCCCCTCGGTCTGGCTGAGCAGGCGCGCGAGGCCGGCGATGTCGTCGATGTAATGCTCCAGCACATGCGCGCGCTGCGTAGACAGGCTGGCCGCGATGGTGTCCGCGCCGACATTGGGATTGCCGTCCATGTCGCCGCCCACCCAGGTGGCGAACGACAGCACGCGCGGCAGCGCCACCGCCACGCCGTAGACCTGCTGCAGGGCATCGCCCAGCGATTCGTACAACGCGGGCACGATGCGGTAGATCGGATTGGCCAGGTAGAAGCCGACGTGATGGTGCTCGTCCTGCACGCTGGGCCGCACCGGCGAGGCTTCCGCGGTCTGCCAGGCGGACGACAGCGCCATGAAGATGCGGTCGTCGTCCTCCTTGCGTTCCTGCGGCGTGCGGCTGGGATCGAAGTTGTCGATCAGCGCGCGCACGATCGCCTGTTCCTTCTCCAGCAGCGAGCGGCGCATCGCCTCGGTCGGATGCGCGGTGAACACCGGTTCCACCCGCAGCCGCGCCAGCCATTCCAGCAGCTCGCCCGCGCCGACGCCCTGCTCCTTCAGGCGGCCCAGCGCATCGAGCAGCGATTCGGGCTGCGGCGCGCGATCCTCGCGCTGGTAGTCGCGGCGGCGGCGGATGCGATGCACGCGCTCGGCGATGTTGACCGCCTGGAAATAGGTGGCGAAGGCGCGCGCCAGCGCCTCGGCATGCGCGGTCTCGACGCCGGTCAGCAGTTCGGCCAGCAACGCCAGCGGCGCGCCTTCATGGCGGCGCGCGATGGCCGCGGTGCGCACGCGCTCGACTTCATCCAGGAAGGCCGGCGCCACCTGCTCGGCCAGCATGTTGCCGACCAGGGTGCCGAGGCGGCGGACGTCTTCGCGCAGGGGGGCATCGTGGGGAGCGAACTCGGGACTGCGCGGCTGGGTCATCGGAGCTACGTCGGCGGATGTCTGGACGTCCAAGACTACCCCGAACGAACGGCTTTTTGTGCAGCGCCGCATGAGCTCGTAAAGTTGCGTGTGAAACGAATAAGCCGGCGTAGGTTGGGGTGAGCGCAGCGAACCCCAACGGACCTCACGCCCGAACGCCACGTTGGGGTTCGCTGCGCTCACCCCAACCTACGCCGTTGCCTGGCTCTCAATGTGCGGGCTGTTTCAGATACCGCTCCAGCCAATCGTTCGACTCCGCCAGCATCTGCATGATCGATTCGCGCGCGCGGTAGGCATGCGCTTCGTTTGGCAGCAGCACCAGCCGCGCGGTGCCGCCCAGGCCCTTCACCGCCGCGTACAGGCGCTCGCTCTGGATCGGGAAGGTGCCGGAGTTATTGTCCTGCTCGCCGTGGATCAGCAGCAGCGCGTCCTTGATGTGGTCGGCGTAGTTGAACGGCGACATCGTGTTGTACACGTCCTGCGCCTGCCAGTAATTGCGCTCCTCCGACTGGAAGCCGAACGGCGTCAAGCTGCGGTTGTACGCACCGCTGCGCGCGATGCCGGCCTGGAACAGCCGCGTATGCGCGAGCAGGTTGGCGGTCATGAAGGCGCCGTAGGAATGGCCGCCCACCGCAATGCGCCCGCGCTCGGCCACGCCGCGGCGCACCACTTCGTCCACCGCCGCCTCGGCGCTGGCGACCAGCTGCGGCACGTAGGTGTCGTTCGGTTCCTTGCTGCCTTCGCCCACGATCGGCACGGAGAAATCGTCCAGCACCGTATAGCCCATCGCCAGGAAGGCCTGCGGCCCCCAGTAGCTGATGCGGTTGAAGCGGTACGGCGAGTCGGTGACCTGCCCCGCCGCATCGGCCGATTTGAACTCGGTCGGATAGGCCCACATCAGCATCGGGCGCGGGCCGTCCTGCTTCGGGTCGTAGTGCGGTGGCAGGTAGAGCGTGGCGGTGAGCTCGACGCCGTCCTTGCGCTTGTAGCGGATCTGCTCCTTCTTCACGTCCTTGAGCTGCGGCGTGGGATGCGGGAAATGCGTGAGCGCACGCGGCGCGGCGCGGGAAGCCAGTTCGCGCACATAGAAATTCGGCGTTTCGGTGGGCGATTCGCGCGAGGTCAGCGCACGCCGCCCTTCGGCATCGAGCAGCACCTGCGGCGCTTCGTAATACGGCGCCTGCGAATGGAACAGGCGCTCGCTCTTGCCGCTGTCGAGGTCGACCTTGTCGACGAACGGACGATCGCCTTCCGGCGAAGCACCCTTGCCGAGCCGGAAGATGCCATGCCCGTCGGCGGCCACCAGCAGGCGCTGCTCGCCGCGTTCGTCGATGGCGGTGGCCGGCAGGCCCGGATCCTTGTAGCGATCCTCGGAAGAGCCTTCGCGCAGCAGCTTCGGCGCCAGCTCGGGATGGTCAGGCGCCACGCGCCATTCCTTCACCTTGCGCGTCTTCCACCAGAACTCTTCGACCAGCGCCAGCTCGCCATTGCCCCAATAGGCGCCGGCATAGCGGCTGGCGAGCTTCGCCAGCACCACGGGCTCCTGCGCGAACGGGGCCGCCTGCATCTTCACCAGGTCGCGCACCTCGGCCTGGCGCGCCGGATCGCCGCCATCCTGCGCCTCCGCCCAGACCAGGGTGGCCGGTGCGTCGCCGCGCCAGTCGATGTCGCGCACGCCGGTGCGCACCGCGTCGTTGCCGGTGGGCAGGCCATCGACCAGCGGCTGGCGGGCGATCTCCTTGACCAGCTTGCCGTCGAGATCCAGTACCTCGATGCGGCGCGGGAAGTTCTCCACCGGCACCGTGTAGGAGAACGGCCGCTCGACCCGCTCGCGCAACACATAGCGGCTGTCCGGCGAAGGCGCCAGCGACAGGGTGAGCGCGGGCTCGCCGAGCTTCGTCACCTTGCCGTCCAGGTCGACCAGGGCGGCCTGCGCGCGCAGGTAGTGCTCCAGCAGGCGCGCATCGTCCTCGTTGTGCAGCAGGTCCTGGTAAGTGGGGGTCGCCTTCACGCCGCCACCGGCCTTGGTTTCCTGCGCGTTCGGGCCGGTCGGAATGCCGCCGCCGGCCGGCGCGTCGCCCTGCCCCTCCGGCCGCAGCTGCACCAGCAGGCGCCGGCTGTCGGACAGCCAGCGATAGCCGCGGCCGGCCACGGTATTGAGCGGCATCCCGGTGAGGCGGCGCGCGCTGCGCGCAGCCACGTCCACGACCCATAGTTCGTTGCGGCCAGACTTCGCGTCCACCTGGTTGAAGGCCAGGTAGCGCTGGTCCGGCGACCAGCTGGTGGTGGCGATCGACAGCGGCGCGGGCAGGCCCTGCAGGCGCAGTTCCTTGCCGCTGGCGACGTCCTGCAGCCACAGGTCGGTACCGAAGGAGAACTTGCTTTGCGCGTAAGTACGCGGGTTGATGCGCAGGCCGGCCAGCTTCAGTTCCGGCTGCGCCACCACGTCGATGCCGGGCAGCGCGGGGCTCTGGATCAGCGCCAGCAGGTCGCGGTGCGGGCTGATCGACAGCTGCGGCGGGCGCGGCGCGTCGACCAGGGCCTGCAAGGGCGCGGGCGGCAGCCGATAACCGCCGGTGGCCGCGGCCGGCGTCGGCGCGGCCTGCGGAGTGCGGGCGGAGGTGGCCAGCGGCAAGGCGGCCAGCAGGAAGCCAACGAGGGCGAGGCGCCGGAGCGGACGGTTCATGGGCAGACGATCCCTGTTCGAAGAATTTTGCGACCTTAGCCGCCCGGCGCCGGCCGGGCCTAGGCCATCCGTCACGGTTCAGGCCGCTGCGGATGCCTTGCCTGACGAATCCCGAACGCCTCAGCCGCTATACTTGCAAGCTCCCGTCGAGGGGCGCTGCGACCGTGGCTGTGCCGATCCCACCCAAGGTGAGGTCCGCGCAAGTCCGGCCAGGCTCGGCGGTTTTCATTGTCAAACGGCGCCCGGTCAACCGATGCGGCATTCCTGCCGCACAAACTTCCGGAGCCACACCATGAACGCAGTCAGCAAAGAAGCCGCCGGCCAGGACTTCAAGGTCCGCGACATCGCCCTCGCCGAACTGGGCCGCCGCCGCATCCGCATGGCGGAAGAGGAAATGCCCGGCCTGATGCAGATCCGCGCCCGCTACGCCAAGGAGCAGCCGCTCAAGGGCGTGCGCCTGTCCGGTTCGCTGCACATGACCAAGGAAACCGCGGTCCTGATCGAAACCCTGAGCACCCTGGGCGCCTCGGTGCGCTGGGCCTCCTGCAACATCTTCTCGACCCAGGACGACTGCGCCGCGGCGATCGCCGCCGCCGGCATCCCGGTGTTCGCCTGGAAGGGCGAGACGCTGGAGGAGTACTGGGACTGCACGCTGGACATGCTCACCCACCCCGGTATGCAAGGTCCGGAGCTGATCGTCGACGACGGCGGCGACGCCACCCTGCTGATCCACAAGGGTCTGGACATGGAGAACGGCGACGACTGGGTCAACACGCCCAGCGGCAACCATGAGGAACAGGTGATCAAGGACCTGCTCAAGCGCACCGCCAAGGAGCGTCCCGGCTTCTGGAAGAAGGTCGCGGCCGACTGGAAGGGCGTCTCCGAGGAGACCACCACCGGCGTGCACCGCCTGTACCAGATGATGGAAGCGGGCAAGCTGCTGGTGCCGGC
>Ga0102590_1000762_pt1 | contig 60743 bp, 55 predicted proteins | sample AraplaMF_Col_mMF_FD_76859 | JGI IMG/M metagenome (GOLD analysis project Ga0102590, IMG submission 76859) | Arabidopsis root microbial communities from the University of North Carolina, USA - plate scrape MF_Col_mMF | ecosystem: Host-associated > Plants > Roots > Endosphere | place: USA...
CGCCATGCTGATGAACGTGCAGCATGATCCGGGTCGCATCTTCGCGCGACTTGTTGAAGAAACGTTCAAGTACGTAAACGACGAACTCCATCGGAGTGTAGTCGTCGTTCAAGATCAGTACGCGATACAACGAAGGCTTTTGTGTCTTCGGTTTCACTTCCGTGATGACCGAAGAGCCCGCGCCGTTGTTTTGTCCGCCTTGCTTTCGCTCGGCCATTGACCGCTTTCTCCCGGCGGGCCGAACCACCCGCCTTACATAGGATTAGATATGGAAACGCGGCAGCATTGGAAGGGGCTGCCGCGCCGCTGCGCCGCTTTAACACAGGGGCGCCGCGCAAAGTGGCTTACCGCTTGGGATAGCGGCGATGGGGACAGGTTGGTTGCCTGGGGTGAGGCGGGGAGATGGGGGCGGTTTTAACTGTCCGCAAGGGGCGGGGAGGCCGACTCAGTGGAGGTTGAAGGTCCTCCCCGTGTGGGGGAGGTGTCGGCGAAGCCGACGGAGGGGGAGTGGCAGGGCTTCGACCACAGCCCGGATTGACCGTCCTAAAACTCCCCCCACCGATCGCTGCGCGATCGCCTCCCCCGCAGGGGGAGGGCTTGGGCCTGGGACCTACCCCAGCTTCACCAGCATCTTTCCCAGGTTCTCGCCCGTGAACAGCTTGATGAACGCGTCCGGCGCGCGCTCGACGCCGTCCTCGATGGTCTCGTTCCACTTGATCTGGCCCGAGGCGATCCAGCCGGCCATGTCCTTGAGGAACTGCGGCGCCAGGTCGTAGTGGTTGGAGACGATGAAGCCCTCCAGCCGCAGGCTCTTGCCCACCGCCTGGATGATGTTGGCTGGGCCGGTCGGCTTTCCGGTCGCGTTGTACTGCGAGATCATGCCGCACAGGGCGAAGCGGCCGAACGGGCGGGCCGAGTTTAGGGCCGCTTCCAGGTGCACGCCGCCGACATTCTCGAAATAGACGTCGATCCCCTTGGGCGCGGCCTTCTCGAGTTCGGCCACGACGTCGGGCGTGGCTTTGTAGTCGATGACGTGGTCGACGCCGATGCTCTTGAGGAACGCGACCTTCTCGGGGCCGCCGGCCGAGCCGATCACGGTGTGGCCCTTCAGCTTGGCGATCTGGCAGACCACCTGGCCGACGGCCCCGGCGGCGGCCGAGACGAAGACCACGTCGCCGTCCCTCAGCGCCGCGATGCGCAGCAGGCCGACATAGGCGGTCAGGCCCGGCATGCCGGCCACGCCGAGGAAGGTCTGGGGCGGCAGGCCATGAGTGTCGATCTTCGTCACCGCCCCCATCCCGCCGGCGGCCAGGGCCTTGGGCGAGACGTTGAACGCCTCGCGCCAGCCGAACATGGTCGAGACGACGTCGCCGGGCTTGAAGTCGGGATCGTTCGAGGCCGTGACCTCGCCGATCGCCCCGCCCTGCAGGGCCTTGCCCAGCTCGAACGGCGGCACATAGCTCTTCCGGTCGGTCATGCGGCCGCGCATGTAGGGATCGACCGACATCCACAGGTTCCGGACCTGGATCTCGCCGTCGCCGGGCGGAGCGACCTCGACGCTGGCCAGCTCGAAGTTCTCTTGGGCCGGAACGCCCACCGGACGGCTCTTCAGACGGATTTCGCGCGACGTGACCATGGTCGTTCTCCCGGGCGCCCCGTGATCGGGGCATGTTCTTTAAACGAACGTTTAACCCGATCCGGCCCGCGCCTCCAGCGCCTTCCCGCGCGAAAGCGAACGGGATAGACAGCGGCCATGACCCAAGATCTCCTCAGGGCCGGCGTCGTGGGCGCGGGCGTGTTCGGCGGCTATCACGCCAAGAAGTATGTCGAGCTGGACGGCGTCGCCCTGACGGCGGTGTTCGATATCGACCTGGCGCGGGCCCAGGCCCTGGCCGAGCCCCTGGGCGCTCAGGCCTTCGACGACATGGACGCCTTCCTGGCCGCCGTCGACGTGGTCACCGTCGCCACACCCGCCGTGCATCACGCCAAGGCCGGCCTGGCGGCGCTGAAGGCCGGCAAGCCGGTCTATTCCGAAAAACCCCTGGCCGTGACCCCGGACGACGCCGACGCCCTGGTCGCCGCCGCCGCCAAGGCCGGCGCGCCCCTGGCCTGCGGCCACCAGGAGCGCGTGGTGTTCCAGGCCATGGGCCTGCTGGACATCCCGGAACAGCCGCTGCGCCTGGAAGCCGTCCGGCGGGGCACGCCCTCGGACCGCAACCTCGATGTCTCGGTGGTGCTGGACCTGATGATCCACGACATCGACCTGGCCCTGGCCCTGTGCGACGGCGAACCCGTCACGGTGGAAGGCGAGGGGGCGATCACCCGCTCCACCTCCCTCGATTGGGTCAAGGCCGAGGCCACCTTCGACAACGGCTTCACCGCCGTGTTCGACAGCTCGCGCGTGGCGCAGACTCGCGAGCGGACCATGAAGGTGGTCTACCCTTCCGGCGAGGTCGAGATCGACTTCCTGGCCCGCACCTTCCGCAACACCACGCCGTTCCCGCTGATCGAGAACTTCACCGACACCCCGGCCGGCAAGGACCCCCTGGGCCAGAGCGTCGCCGGCTTCCTGAAGGCGGTGCGCGGCGAGGCCCCGCGTCCGGTGGTGACCGGCGAGGAAGCGGCCCGCGCACTGGACCTGGGCCTGGCGGTGGAGCAGGCGGCGGGCGGCTGAGCGCTCAACAAGGCTGTCATCCCGGACAAGCGCGTAGCACGCCGATCCGGGACCGCCGGAAGCGCGGCGCTTAGGCGTCGGTCCCGGGTCTACGCTTCGCTCCGCCCGGGATGACAGTCAGGGGTTACTTCGGCGCCACCTTGACCAGCACCACGTCGTTGGCCCGCATGGTCACCGACACGCTGGCCGCGCCCGTCTTGCCGACGGCCAGCGCCCGCGTCTCGGGCTTGTCCACGGTCTGGGCGTTGAGGTCACGCACCTGCTGGTCGCTCAGCGTCTTGGGCGAGCCCAGCTCCAGATAGGCCGTGTAGGCGTCGTTGGCCTTGAAGCCGGTGCGGAAGATCTGGACGTCGTAACGACCGGGCTTCAGGCCCTTCAGGTCCAGGCTGACCGGCTCGATGTCCGAGGTCGGCTGCACCTTGGTGTAGTAGGGCCGGTTGCTGACCGCCTGCACGGGTTGGCGGAAGGCCCAGACCAGGGCCTGGACGCCGCCCTTGTCGGCGGTCACCCAGCTTTCCGCGTCGGCGACCTTCACCGCCTTTTCGCCCAGCTGGTTCAGGTACTTGTAGGCGAACCAGGCCGGCTTGCGGATCCCCTGCGGGTTCATCAGGCCGAACCCGCCCTCGAACGGCGCGGTGGGCGGGCCGGGCTCCTCGAACAGGTCGCTGTAGGTCCAGTAGCTCATGCCCTGCAGCAGGCCCTCGCTGGCCTTCAGCTTGCTGAGGATGTAGGGCGCGCTGACGTAGGAGTCGTGCACCGGGTCGCGCGGCGTGTAGCTGGTGCTCCATTCGGTGAAATAGAGCGGCAGGCCGGGCTTGAACGAGGCCTCGATTTCCTTTCGCACCCGGCGCACATCGCCGACGATGGCGTCGGGCGAGGGGGACAGCTTGGTGTCGCTCTGGCCTTTCTCGTCCAGGAAGCCGCCGTCGACGCCGTAGGTGTGGGTGGTGACGAAGTCGACCGGCGCGCCCGAGGCCTGGACATGGCTCAGGAATTCGGGCGTCCAGGCCGCGCCGGCGGTCGAGGGGCCGCCGACCTTCAGGGCCGGATCGATCGCCTTGATGGTCTTCGCCGTCAGGTCATAAAGTTCGAAATAGGCCTTCTGGTCGGCCTTTTCCCAGAAGCCGTCGAGGTTGGGCTCGTTCCAGACCTCGAAATACCAGGACCGCACCTCGGCCTGGCCATAGCGCTGCTGGACGTGGCGGACGAAGGCGTCGACCAGGCCCGCCCACTGCTTGGGATCGGGATGGGAGGTGTTGCCCTTCCAGTAGAAGATCGTCTGTTCCGAGGTCTTCATCGCGTCGGGGGTGAAGCCCAGTTCGACGAACGGCTTGACGCCCATCTTCAGCAGGCGGTCGTAGAGCTGGTCGATCTTGGTCCAGTCATAGACCGGCTTGCCGTCGACGACGCGATAGGTCCCCAGCACGTCGTGGAAGATGGCGTGGAAGCGGACATAGCGGAACCCGAGCTCGTCGCGGGCGATCTTCATCTGGGCCAGGCTGTCGTCGCGAAGCAGGGTGCCTGGATAGTCCGAACCGACCGACAGATCGTAGAAGCGGTCGCGCGGCGTAGTGGGAGCCTTGGCGTCGATGGCGATGTGGCGGACGGCCGGCTTGCCCTGGGCGAAGGCGGATCCCGCCAGAAGACTCGCCAGGGCCGAGGCCAGGATCGCGCCGCGGAGCAAGGTCCTGGCGGGGGTGGTGGTCATGGCGGCGGGTCCCTTCCTGCGATGGTCCGCCCTCGTGCTGGAGCGGTGTCATTGGGACCGGTACCATTATTCTGGCGCCGCCGTATAGCCCACTTGGCGCTGACGGCGCGGGAGCCCGATGGGGCAGGGGTCTGATCATGCGCGGCGGCCACGCTTCCGCGAACCGTTCGCAATGAAACGCGCGTCGATCGCCCGGTTTCCGGCAAAAACTCGGCGTCCAACCCTTTCGTCGCGCTCCTAGCTGAGCTAACCACGGCGCACGATTTGGAAGGCGTATTCTCATGACCAAGAAACCCGACGGCACCTGGGACAAGTCGCAACTCCCGAGCCGGCATGTAACCGAAGGGCCGGCCCGTGCGCCGCACCGCTCGTATTACTACGCCATGGGTCTTGGCACCCGCGAGATCGCCCAGCCGTTCGTGGGCGTGGCCTCGTGCTGGAACGAGGCCGCGCCCTGCAACACCGCCCTGATGCGCCAGGCCAACGCCGTGGCCAAGGGCGTCAAGGCGGCCGGCGGCACCCCGCGCGAGTTCTGCACCATCACCGTGACCGACGGCATCGCCATGGGCCATGAGGGCATGCGCAGCTCGCTGGTCAGCCGCGACGTGATCGCCGACTCGGTCGAGCTGACCATGCGCGGCCACGGCTATGACGCCCTGGTCGGCGTCGCCGGCTGCGACAAGAGCCTGCCGGGCATGATGATGGCCATGCTGCGCCTGAACGTGCCGTCGGTGTTCCTGTACGGCGGTTCGATCCTGCCTGGTCGCTTCCAGGGCCGCGACATCACGGTCATGGACGTGTTCGAGGGCGTCGGCGCCCATGCGGCCGGGACCATGGACGCCAAGACCCTGTGCGAGCTGGAACAGCACGCCTGTCCGTCGGACGGCGCCTGCGGCGGCCAGTTCACCGCCAACACTATGGCCTGCGTGTCGGAAGCCATCGGCCTGGCCCTGCCGCTGTCGTCGGCCCTGCCGGCCCCGTACCTGGACCGCGACCAGTACGCCGTGGCCTCGGGCGAGGCGGTCATGCGCCTGATCGAGCAGAACATCCGCCCGCGCGACATCTGCACCCGCAAGGCGTTCGAGAACGCCGCCGTGGTCGTCGCGGCGACGGGCGGGTCCACCAACGGCGCCCTGCACCTGCCGGCCATGGCCCACGAGTGCGGCATCGAGTTCACCCTCAAGGACGTGGCCGAGATCGCCGCCCGCACGCCCTATATCGCTGACCTGAAGCCCGGCGGCCGCTATGTGGCCAAGGACATGGGTGAGGCTGGCGGCGTGCCGATGCTGCTGCGCACCCTGCTGGACGCCGGCCTGCTGCATGGCGATTGCATGACCGTGACCGGCAAGACCCTGGCCGAGAACCTGGCCAATGTGGTCTGGCGCGACGACCAGGACGTGATCCGCCCGGTCTCCAATCCGCTGTCGCCGACCGGCGGCGTGGTGGGCCTGTGGGGCTCGCTGGCCCCCGAGGGCGGCATCGTCAAGGTGGCCGGCCTCAAGCACCAGGTGCACCGTGGCCCGGCCCGGGTGTTCGATGGCGAGGCCGCCTGCTTCGAGGCCGTCTCGAACCGCGACTACAAGGAAGGCGACGTCCTGGTCATCCGCTACGAAGGCCCCAAGGGCGGGCCGGGCATGCGCGAGATGCTGTCGACCACGGCCGCCATCTACGGCCAGGGCGTGGAGAACATCGCCCTGATCACCGACGGCCGCTTCTCGGGCGCCACGCGCGGCCTGTGCATCGGCCACGTGGGGCCGGAAGCCGCCGTGGGCGGGCCGATCGCCCTGGTCCAGGACGGCGACATCATCAGCATCGACGCCACCAAGGGCACGATCGATCTCGAGGTCGAGGCCGACGAACTGGCGCGCCGCAAGGCGGCCTGGAAGCCGCGCGGCCATGACTACAACAGCGGCGCGATCTGGAAGTTCGCCCAGCTGGTGGGCCCGGCCTATCTGGGCGCGACCACCCATCCGGGCGCGGCCAAGGAAACGCACGTCTACGCGGACATCTGAGAGGCTATTCCGCCGTTCTCATCCGGGTAAGCGCCATGGAGGAGATCTGGCGGAAGGCGTCTTCGCCGGCCAGGCGCGACGACGCCTCATGCAGGAGTTGGTCGCCGTCGACCCGGAACAGGGTCCGGCCGACGCCGCGTGGGGTGGTTTTCTCCAACAGCAGGCGATCACCGTCCCATCCGCCGCGGGCCGGCGCGATGGGCGGGAATCCATAGCTGTCGAACCAGAACCAGAGCGCATCCAGGCGCTCCGGGTCGATCGTCAGGACGCCGTGGCCGTTGAAGCGCTGTCCGCCGGCGCGTTCCTCGGCGTAGTCCCCGAACAGGCTGATCTCGTCGGGATCCATCCTGAACCGCCAGCGGCCCGATGTCGGGCCATCGGGCCCGAAAGGATTGGGATGGACTTGGCCGGTTCCTTCCCAAACGCCGGCCAGGCGGCGGAGCCGACCGCGCGCCTCCACAAGTGATGTCATCTCCGACTCCTGGGGGCGCCCTGGCGCGTTCGTCCTGAACGGCCCGTCGCTTCAAGCCTTGCTTTTCGCGCGCCGCGCGATCTCTCGGTGGGGCTTTGAAAGCGGCGTCGAGCGCCGCCCGGCCTACTTCTTGATCTTCTTGATCTTCTTGAAGTCCTTGTAGAACAGGTCTTCCGGCGGGCGGTCCTCCGGCGCCGGGGCGCGGAAATCGTTGGGGCGCAGCAGGCCCTGGTCGAACATCGCGCGGCGCTGCTCCACCGCCGCCGCGGCGCGGGCCGAGGCGGGCAGCCTGACCGGAACGATGACGCCGCGATCCCGGTCGAGCCAGGCCGCCGCCTCCTCGGCGCCGACCACGCCGTCGCGATTGGTGTCGGCCGGGTTGAGGGCCAGGGGCGGCGTGGCGGCCAGGGCCGGCGCGGCGCAGCAGACGGCGAGGGCGGCGGCGAGAACGAGGCGCATCGATCGGGACTCCCAGGGGGGCAAGGCATTGGGGCGGTCAAACGCGCCGGGAGTCAAACGCGATCAGTCGTCCAGGTCGAAAGGCAGCTCGTCCTGGTCGTCCTTGGGCGGACGGGCGGCCTTGGAGACCGGCTTGTAGGTCTTTTCGGGGAGGGGCGGCGGATCGTCGTCAAGGTCGTCGTCCGCCTCCCAGGGGGCCTCCAGCGGGTCGGCGGTGGTGTCGATCTCGTCGAACAGCGGAGCGGTGGCGGTCGGGCGGGCCTGCGGCGCAGCGCTGATCGTCTCCAGGGCGGGCGTGTAAGGCTTGGGCGCGCGCGCGGCCTCCGGTTCGACGGCCGGCGGGCGCGACTGGATGGCCGGCTCGGCCGTGGGCGAGACCGCGGGCGTGGGCCTGGCCTTCGGGGCCAGGGGCCGGCGGACGATGGCGTCGGCGCGCAGCAGCCAGCGATTGGCTTCCTGGATGGCGTCGGCGGGAGAGCGGCTCTCGCGGCGCTGCTGGTCGCCCTCCAGCCACACGTCCAGCTCGAAGTCGGGATGGCGCGGATCGTCGAAGATCAGCTTCAGGGTCACCTGGGCGGCCTGCTGCACGATCTGGTCGATGGCCCGGCGCTGCTCGCCGCGGAACACCCGGCCGATCACCTGGCCGTCGACCGCCAGCTCGGCCCCCATCAGTTCGTCGATGCGGTAGATCAGGCACCAGGCGCCGCTGTCCCAGGCCACGGCGGCCTGGTTGGTGGTGAAGTTGAAGCCGGCGCCCCGGCCGCGGCCCTTGGCGACGATCACGGTCTCCGGCGCGCCCTTCAGCACGTGGCGCAGCGCACGACGGATCCGGCGCTCCTCGTCCATGAACCAGATGGCGGCGCTGCCCACGAAGGTCACCGCGGACGCCGACAAGGTCACGAGCAGCAAGAGACGCCAGAGTTCGCTCATGGGGTCAGGCTAGCGGGAGTCCCTGATTTCGAACAGACGGGGTTTCAGAGGTCGAGCTCGGCGACCACGGGAACGTGATCGGAGGGCTTTTCCTTGTCCCGCTCATCGCGGTGGATCACCACCCCGGCCAGCCGGTCCGCCGCCTGGGGCGACAGCAGCAGGTGGTCGATGCGGATGCCCAGGTTCCGCGGCCAGGCGCCGGCCTGGTAGTCCCAGAAGGTGTAGCCGCCCGGCGCGCCGTCGGCCTGCAGATAGGCGTCGGTGAAGCCCAGGTTCTTCAGGGCCCGGAACGCGCCGCGGCTCTCGGGCTGGAACAGGGCGTCGCCCAGCCAGGCCTCGGGATTGGCCACGTCCTCGGCCTCGGGGATGACGTTGTAGTCGCCGGCGATGACCAGCGGCTCCTCCAGGGCCAGCAGGCCCTGGGCGTGGGCATGAAGCCGCTTCATCCAGGCCAGCTTGTAGGCGAACTTCTCGGTCCCGATCGGATTGCCGTTGGGCAGGTAGATGCCGACCATCCGGAACGGGGTCGGGGCGGCGATCACCGCCTCGATGTAGCGCGCCTGTTCGTCGACCTCGTCGTCATGCAGGAAGGGCAGGCCCCGGCGCACGTCCTCCAGCGGGAACTTCGAGAGCATGGCCACGCCGTTGTAGGTCTTCTGGCCATGGACGGCGACGTTGTAGCCCAGGCGCTCGAAGGCCTCGGCCGGGAACTTCTCGTCCAGGCATTTGATCTCCTGGAGCACGGCTACGTCGGGCGCGGCCGATTCGAACCATTCCAGCACCCTTTCCAGGCGGGCGTTGACGGAATTGACGTTCCAGGTGGCGATGCGCATCGAGGACTCCAGTCGGCGGCCGGGAGGCTAGGGCGCATGGGCGGCCCGCTCAAGTCGGGCTTCCAGATTTCGCGACGGCGCTGGCGCGTGGTTCTGGCCCTGCCTCCTTCGAGGCCCGCTGTGCGGGCGCCTCTGGATGAGGAAATCAGAGCAAGCCACGCTCCTCATCCTGAGGTGCGAGCCGTAGGCGAGCCTCGAAGGACGCAGCGCCCCTCAGATCGAGAAGCTGACGCCGCAGCCGCAGCTGGACTTGGCGTTGGGGTTGCGCACCTTGAACTCGGCGCCGGCCAGTTCGTCGACGAAGTCGATCTCCGAGCCCTTCAGGAGGGCCAGGGAGATGACGTCGACCAGGGCCGCGGCCCCGTCGCGCTCGACCTTCAGGTCGTCGGGCTCGGCGCTGTTGACCAGGTCGAACCGGTACTGGAAGCCCGAGCAGCCGCCGCCGTCGACGGCGACGCGCAGCATCACCCGGTGGCCCTCGGCCTCCGAGAGGGTGTGGAGCCGGCGGGCGGCGTTGGAAGAAAGCGTGACGGCTGTGTCGGTCATGGCTGTGGAAAATCCATACTTCGACTATATGAGGGCCTGCGCGCCCCAGGGAAAGGGGTGATCAGCAAAGGCCTTCCATGTCGTCGTCCCCCTTCTTCGTTCCGCGCGCGCCCTATGCCGAGGATCCGGCCAGATCCCTGGGGCGTCGTTTCCAGGAAGACGAGAGCCGCACGCGCACCCCGTTCGCCCGCGACCGCGACCGCATCATCCACACCTCGGCCTTTCGCCGCCTGAAGGAAAAGACCCAGGTGTTCGTCGCCCACGAGGGCGACAACTTCCGCACCCGCCTGACCCATTCGCTGGAGGTGGCGCAGGTGGCGCGGTCGCTGGCGACCGCTTTGGGATTGGACAGCGACCTGGCCGAGACCATCGCCTTGGGCCACGACATCGGCCACCCGCCGTTCGGCCACGCCGGCGAGGACGAGCTGCAGTCGTGCATGAAGGCGTTCGGCGGCTTCGACCACAACGTCCAGACCTTCCGCGTCGTCACCGAGCTGGAGCGCCGCTATCCGGACTTCAACGGCCTGAACCTGACCTGGGAGACCCTGGAGGGGATCATCAAGCACAACGGCCCGGTGACCGAGAAGCTGGGCAAGCCGTCGTGGAAGGCGATCTCCAAGTACGACAGCGAATACAAGTTGGGCCTGAACACCTGGGCCTCGGCCGAGGCCCAGGTCGCGGCCCTGGCCGACGACATCGCCTACAACAACCACGACATCGACGACGGGGTCGAGGCGGGGCTGTTCACCCTGGACGAGCTGATGGACGTGCCGCTGATCGGCCCGATCCTGGTCGCCGTGCGCAGCGAGCGCCCGGACCTGGACCCGCGCCTGACCCGGCTGGAGGCCGTGCGGCGAATGATCGGGGCCATGGTCGACGACGTCATGGGCGAGACCCTGCAGCGCGCCGCCGCCACCGGCGTGCAGTCGGCGCAGGACGTCCGCGCCCTGGACCACGCCCTGGTCGCCTTCTCGCCCGACATGACCGAGGACCTGGCCCGGCTGCGCCAGTTCCTGCACACCCGCATGTACCGCCACTGGCGCGTCAATCGGACGCGGAGCCAGGCGCGCCGCATTCTCGCCGAGATGTTCAACCTCTTCTTGGCCGAGCCCGACGTCCTGCCGTCGGAATGGTTCGCCCGGTCGCAGAACCGCGACGAGGCCGGCCGCGCCCGCGTCGTGTGCGACTACATCGCGGGCATGACCGACCGGTTCGCCATCGAGGAACATCGCAAGCTGTTCCAGCTGGACGTCTGGAACTAGCCCGGCCCGAAAGCCGGACGGCGACGTTCACGAGTGGTTCTGGGTAGGCCCGGGCTCCGATAAACTATGTCGGCGCGCGTCCGATTCGCTGTGAGCGATCCCGCGCGCATGAAGTCTGGAGCCTCGACGCGAATGTCTGATCCCCACCGCGGCGCCTACACGCCGCCCACCGATGCGCCACTCTCGTTCGATGCGCGTCAGCCTGTTCGTGGCTCGCGGCCCTTGCCCATGACCCTGATCATCAGCGCGGTGGTCCTGGCCACCCTGGTGGTCGCGGTGCTGCTGATCTATCGCGGCGGCGTGCGCGGCCCCAACGAGCCGCCGCGCACGGTGGGCGAGCCCGTCGCCCAGATGAAGACCGCGCCGCCGGCCGACGCCGCCCAGCCGGCCGACCCGGCCTCGGGCCTGCAGATCTACAAGAGCGAGACCCCCGAGGCCTCGCCGACCTTCGCCGCCCAGCCGGAAGCGCCGCTGGCCCGTCCGACCCCGCCGCCGCCCAGCGCGCCGGTCCAGACCGCCACCCTGCAGCCGGCCAAGCCCGCGCCGGCCGGCCCCGCCGCGCCGGTCTCGGCCCTGCCGGCGGCCAAGCCGGCCGCCAAGCCGCAGACCATCGAAGGCCTGGCCACCGCCGCCGTCTCGCCTCGCGCCGCGACCCCGGTCGCGACCAAGCCCGCCGCCGCGCCGGCCCCCGCCGCCTCCGCCGGCGGTCCGGCCAGCGTGCAGATCGGCGCCCTGTCCTCGACCGCCCTGGCCGACAAGGCCTGGTCCGACGCCGCCCGCATCGCGCCGGGCATGGCCGCGGGCAAGGGCAAGCGGGTCGAGGCGATCGACAAGAACGGCACGACTCTCTACCGCACCGCCGTCACCGGCTTCGCGTCGCGCGCCGAGGCCAAGGCCTTCTGCGACGCCCTGTCCGCCGCCGGCAAATCCTGCTTCGTGAAGTAAGGGAGTCGGGCGCTTGGCCAGCATTTCCGCCGCCATCCTCGGCTGCGCCGGGACCACCCTGACGGCGGAAGAGGCCGCGTTCTTCCGGGACGTGAAGCCGTGGGGCTTCATCCTGTTCAAGCGCAACATCGCCGATCCGAACCAGGTCCGGGCCCTGACGGCGGCGTTGCGCGCCACGGTGGGACGCCCCGACGCGCCGATCCTGATCGACCAGGAGGGCGGCCGCGTCGCTCGCCTGCAGGCGCCGCACTGGCGGAAATATCCGCCGGGCCGCGCCTACGGCGATCTCGTCGCCAACGATCCGCTGGTCGCCCGCGAGATCACCCGCCTGGGCGCGCGGCTGATCGCCCACGACCTGACCTCGCTGGGGATCAATGTCGACTGCGTGCCGGTGCTGGACGTGCCCGATCCGCAGGGGCACGAGATCATCGGCGATCGCGCCTATGGCGACACGCCCGAACAGGTGGCCACCCTGGGGCGCGCGGCGGCCGAGGGCCTGCTGGCCGGCGGCGTCCTGCCGATCATCAAGCACATCCCCGGTCACGGCCGCGCCATGGCCGACAGCCACCTGGAGCTGCCGGTGGTGAAGGCCAAGCTGGCCGAGCTGGACGCCCGCGACTTCGCGCCGTTCCGCGTGCTGTCGGACATGCCGATGGCGATGACCGCCCACGTCGTCTACACGGCCATCGACCGGTCCCGCCCGGCCACGACCTCGAAGAAGGCGATCAAGAAAATCATCCGAGAGTCGATCGGCTTCGACGGGCTGCTGATGAGCGACGACCTGTCGATGAAGGCGCTGTCGGGCGACTTCCGGCAGCGCGCCAAGGACAGCCTGGCCGCCGGCTGCGACGTGGTCCTGCACTGCAACGGCGACATGGCCGAGATGAAGGCGGTGATGTCCGGCGTCGGCAAGCTGTCGCGGGAGGCCAAGCGCCGGGTCCAGGCCGTGATGGGCCGCTTGGTCAAGGTCCCTGAGCCGCTGGACGTGGCCGAGGCGCGCGCCCGGTTCGACGCCGCCTTTGACGGGCGCTTTGCGTGAGCACGGGCTTCCAGCCCACCCTCGACTTCGAGGCCGCCAACGAGGCGGCCGAGGACGGCGCGGCGCTGGTCATCGACATCGACGGCTACGAAGGGCCGCTGCACGTGCTGCTGGCCCTGGCGCGCAGCCAGAAGGTCGACCTGCTGCAGCTGTCGATCACCAAGCTGGCCGAGCAGTACCTGGCCTTCGTGCAGCAGGCCCGCCGGGTGCGCTTCTCGCTGGCCGCCGACTACCTGGTGATGGCCGCCTGGCTGGCCTATCTGAAGTCGCGCCTGCTGCTGCCCAAGCCCGAGCGCCCCAAGGCCGAAGAGCCGCCGGCCGAGGAGATGGCCGCCCAGCTGGCCTTCCGCCTGGCCAAGCTGGACGTGATGCGCAAGGCCGTCGAGGCCCTGAAGGAACGCCCGATCCTCAAGCGCGACGTGTTCATGCGCGGCGATCCGGAGGCGGTGAAGATCGTCTCCTCGACCCGCTTCGAGGGCGACCTCTACGCCCTGATGACCGCCTACATCACCCAGCGCAAGCGCGAGCACGGCCGCCACTACGCCCCGCGCCCGCCCCAGGCCTATCCGCTGGAGGACGCCCGCGACCGCCTGCGCGAACTGCTGCCGCAGATGAAGGACTGGACCACCCTGTCGGGCGTCGCGCCGGTCGACCGCTGGGAAGAGGATCCCGACGGCCCCAGCCCCGCCAGCTACCTGGCCTCGACCCTGTCGGCCAGCCTGGAACTGGTGAAGGAGGGGATCCTCGAGGCGCGGCAGATGGAGGCGTTCTCGGATATCTATCTGCGAACAAGGGCCGAGCCGCTGGAGCCGATCGTATGAGCCGCATGACCCAGTCCCTCCCCCCGTGGGGGAGGCGGCCCGAATGGGCCGGAGGGGGGCGCGATCCCACCTCGGCCGTATCCCCCCGCCGATCGCTGCGCGATCACCTCCCCCACATGGGGAGGGACTAGTCATGACCATCGACCCGCTGTTCACCGAACGCTGCATCGAGGCCCTGCTGTTCGCGGCGGCCGAGCCGCTGAGCGTCGAGGACCTGGCCAAGCGCCTGCCCGAGGGGGCCGACATCGGCGCGGGCCTGGCCGACCTGCACGCGCGCTACGCCGGCCGGGGCATCGAGCTGGTGCAGGTGGCCGGCCGCTGGCGGTTCCAGACCGCCCAGGACTTGGCCTTCCTGATGACCGAGGAGCGCGAGGAGCCGCGACGCCTGTCCAAGGCCGCCCAGGAGACCCTGGCGATCATCGCCTACCACCAGCCCGTCACCCGGGCCGAGATCGAGGCGGTGCGCGGGGTGCAGGCCAGCCGGGGCACGCTGGACGTGCTGCTGGAGCTGGGCCTGGTCAAGATGCGCGGCCGCCGCCGCACGCCCGGCCGCCCCGTGACCTTCGGCACCACCGACGCCTTCCTCGAGCACTACGGCCTGGCCACCCTGGGCGACCTGCCGGGAATCGCCGAGATGCGCGCGGCCGGTCTTCTGGCCCTGGACCTGCCGCCGGGCTTCACCGTGCCCGATCCGATGGGCCTGCGGGCCGGCGAGGACGAGGATCCGCTGGAGGACGGCGACGAGGCTCCGGAATTCGCTCAGGATTTCCTGGGAGACCTGGAGCGGGGGTAGGGGCTTTACACATCGTCGCAGGCGCCCGCTTATCGTGCGGCGCCGCTTTGCCCCCCGCCTCGCGACGGCCTATATTGTCAGAGATATTGTAACGACACGCCACAGCGGCTAATGGGCCGCTGTCGCAAGGAGCATCGTCGTCATGGGTAGCATGAGCTGGATCCACTGGGTGATCGTGATCGCGGTCGTCGCCCTGCTGTTTGGCGGGCGCGGCAAGCTGTCCGGCATCATGGGCGACGCCGCCAAGGGCATCAAAGCGTTCAAGGACGGCCTGAAGGACGATTCGTCCGACGATGTCGCCGCCAACAAGTCCACGGGCGCCCTGCCGCGCACCGAGGCCGAGAAGGAAGACCTGCGCAAGTCGTAGGGGATTCGTCGCGCCGCGCTCCCGCGAAGGGGAGGGCGGACGCGGCTATCATTTCACTTCGCGCGCCGGTCGCCGGCTCGCTCTAAGGCGCGTCCATGCTTCCTGATATCGGCGGAACGGAACTCCTGGTCATCGCCGCGGTCGCCTTGATCGTGGTGGGGCCCAAGGACCTGCCCGTCCTGTTGCGCAAGCTCGGCCAGTTCGTCGCCAAGATCCGCGGCATGGCCAACGAGTTCCGCGCCAGCTTCGATGAAATGGCCCGCCAGTCGGAGCTGGACGAGCTGCGCCGCGAGGTCCAGGCCATGCGCGAGGGGCAGTACACCGCCCCGATGCGCGACGCCGCGGCCCAGGCCGGCGACGCCGGTCATGTCGACCAGGTGTTCGCCGACATCGACGCCAGCCTCAATCGCGGCGAGGTCAAGGTCTCGCCGCACGACGCCTACCAGCCGGCGACGCCCCTGGAGGCGCCCGCGCCCAGCGTCGAGATCGTCTCCAAGCCCAGGCGCAAGGCTCCCGCCAAGCCCAAGGTCGCCGTCGAGGCGACCGAGATCGTCTCCAAGCCGAAGGCGGCCAAGGCCGCCAAGGGTGACCTCTCGGTTCCGGCCAAGCCGGCCCGCAAGCGCGCGGCCAAGACCTCGAGCCAATCGGACATCGTCTCGTGACCAACGCCCTCGGACACGATCCGGAAGACGAGATCGAAGCCTCGCGCGCGCCGCTGATGGATCATCTGATCGAGCTGCGCACGCGGCTGATCATCTGCGTCGTGGCGCTGTTCGTCGGCTTCGGCGTCTGTTTCGCCTTCGCCGACCAGATCTTCCTGTTCCTGGTCAACCCGTTCACCGTGGCCCAGAAGCTGCTGGCCGCCCAGCACGCCGGCGGCCATCACGGTCCGTTCGACCTGCTGCTGGCCCTGCTGGGCCTGAAGGACATCCCGGCCACCGACACCAAGGCCCTAGGCCTGGTCTACACCGCCGCCCTGGAGTTCTTCTTCACCAAGCTGAAGCTGGCCGGGTTCGGGGCCGTGGTCCTGACCTTCCCGGTGCTGGCCTGGCAGCTGTACCGCTTCGTGGCCCCGGGGCTCTACAAGAACGAGCGCTACGCCTTCCTGCCGTTCCTGATCGCCTCGCCGTTCATGTTCCTGCTGGGCGCGGCCCTGGTTTATTACGTGATGCTGCCGTTCGTGCTGTGGTTCTCGCTGAGCCAGCAGATCACCACGGCCGGCATCTCGATCCAGCTGCTGCCCAAGGTCAGCGACTACCTGACCCTGGTCACGACCCTGCTGCTGGCCTTCGGTTTGTGCTTCCAGCTGCCGGTGGTGGTCTCGCTGCTGGGCATGGCCGGCATTGTCTCCAGCAAGATGCTGCGCGACGGCCGCCGCTACGCCATCGTCGGGGTGTTCATCGCCGCCGCCATCCTGACCCCGCCCGACCCGATCAGCCAGATGACCCTGGCGATCCCGATGTGCCTGCTCTACGAGATCTCGATCTGGTGCGTGTGGCTGATCGAGCGCCGCAAGGCCAAGGACGAGGCCGAGCAGACCAAGGACGTGGTGGCGGTTTAGTGCTCGATCGTCATCCTCGGACTTGTTCCGAGGATCCTCCTGTCCGCAGGTTTGTCGATCGGCCTGATCCGTGCGCTCACCGCTTCGAGGGGCGTCCTTCTTCGCGGTTGAACCAGGGATCCTCGGAACAAGTCCGAGGATGACGGGCGTTCGTGAGGCTCGCGCCCCGTCACCACGCTTGGCGCCCCCGCCGACGCGCCTTAGAGAGGTCCGTTCTTAACGACTTCTCCAGAGCGTTCCGATGCACGACATCAAGGCCATCCGCGACAATCCCGACGCCTTCGAAGCCGCCTGGTCGGCCAAGGGCCGCTCGGGCGCGGCCGCCGAGGCGGTCAAGCTGGACGCGGCCCTGCGCGCGGCCCAGACGGCGCTGCAGGAGGCCCAGGCCAAGCGCAACGAGAGCTCCAAGCTGATCGGCATGGCCAAGGCCAAGAAGGACGAGGCCGAGGCGGCCCGCCTGATGGCCGAGGTCGAGCACCTGAAAGAGGTCATGGCCTCGGCCGCCCAGACCGAGGCCGAGGTCGGCGGCCAGCTGCGCGACCTGCTGGCGGCCCTGCCCAACATCCCCGCGCCCGAAGTGCCGGCGGGCGAGGACGAGGCGGGCAATGTCGAGGTCCGCCGCTGGGGCGACGCCTCCAAGCTGCCGGCCGGCCGGCTGAACAACCCCAAGGACCACGTCGACCTGGGCGGGGCCCTGGGCGGCATGGACTTCGAGGCCGCCGCCCGGATGAGCGGCGCACGCTTCGTGGTGTTGAAGGCCGAGATCGCCCGGCTGGAACGGGCCCTGGGCCAGTTCATGCTGGACCTGCAGACCGTCCAGAACGGCTACACCGAGATCAGCCCGCCGCTGTTCGTTAAGCAAGAGGCGGTGTTCGGCACCAACCAGCTCCCCAAGTTCTATGACGATTTGTTTCTCGTCATGGACCCCGTCACGCGACAGGACATCCTGTCCGAGGCCCTGAAGACGGCCTCGGTGGAGAACGGCCAGTCGCTGAGAGAGGCCGTTCTCAAGGCCTTGGATCACGCGCCCATGCGCGAGCAGCTGTTCGCGATTCCGACAGCGGAAGTGTCTCTGACCAACCTCGTTCGTGAACAGATCACGGCTGAAGACCAACTTCCGCTTCGCCTTACCGCCCTGACCCCGTCGTTCCGGGCTGAGGCCGGCTCCGCTGGCCGCGACACCCGCGGCATGATCCGCCAACACCAGTTCTACAAGGTCGAGCTGGTCTCGATCACCACGCCCGACCAGTCCGAGGCTGAGCACGAGCGGATGGTCCAGTGCGCGGAAGCCGTGCTGAAGGCGCTGGAGCTGCCGTTCCGCACCATGCTGCTGTGCACTGGCGACATGGGCTTCGGCGCCCGCAAGACCTACGACCTGGAGGTCTGGCTGCCGTCGCAGAACACCTATCGCGAGATCAGCTCGTGCTCGAACTGCGGCGACTTCCAGGCCCGGCGCATGGACGCCCGATACCGCAAGACCGGCGAAAAGGGCGGTCACTACGTCCACACCCTGAACGGCTCGGGCCTGGCCGTCGGCCGCACCCTGGTGGCCGTGCTGGAGAACTACCAGGACCAGACCGGCCGGATCACCATCCCGGACGTGCTGGTCCCGTACATGGGCGGCGTGACGCATATCGGGGGGGATCAGTGAGGTCCGGCTTCCTTCTCCTCACCCGTGAAACGGGGGAGGGGGACCGCGTAGCGGTGGAGGGGGCGTTCCCGTCGCACCGTGACGGCCTGACGCCCCCTCCGTCGCGATGCGTATCCGCATCGCGCCACCTCCCCCGCTGCGCGGGTGAGGAGCACTAGATGCGCATCCTCCTGACCAACGACGACGGCATCCACGCCGAGGGCCTGCAAAGCCTGGAGCGCATCGCCCGCGCGCTGTCGGACGACATCTGGATCGTGGCCCCGGAATACGAGCAGTCGGGCGCCGGCCGGGCCCTGACCCTGTCGGACCCGATCCGCGTGCGCCGCGTCGATCCGCGCCGCTTCGCCGTCGAGGGCACGCCGACCGACTGCGTGGCCATGGCCGTGCAGCAGCTGATCGAGGGCCCGGCGCCGGACCTGGTGCTGTCGGGCGTCAACCGCGGCCAGAACCTGGCCGAGGACGTCACCCTGTCGGGCACGGTGGCCGGGGCCATCGAGGGCATGGCCTTGGGAATCCCGTCGATCGCCCTGTCCCAGGCCATGACCTATTTCCACGACGAGGTCGTGGCCCACTGGGAGACCGCCGAGCACTTCGGGCCGGGGATCGTCCGCCGCCTGCTGGAGATCGGCTGGCCCAAGGACGTGGTCATGAACGTCAACTTCCCGGCCCTGGCCCCGGAAGCGGTCACCGAGGTGGAAGTCACCCGCCAGGGCTTCCGCGACTCGCACATGCGGAGCATGGAAAAGCGGACCGACCTGCGCGGTCGCGACTATTACTGGACGGGCTTCGTTCTCAAGCCGTCCACACCGGCGGAGGGCACGGATCTGAAAGCCGTCTACGAGGGGCGCATCTCGGTCACGCCGCTGCACATCGACCTGACCCACAACCCGACGGTGGCGGCCCTGAAGGGCCTGCTCGGCGGCGCGCCCCCTAAACCGGACTCCAAGCTGGAGGCGGCTTCGTGATGGTTCAGGCCAAGGCCGACACGCCCGAGGCCCGGCTGCAGGCGCTGATGAAGGCCCTGCGCGCCCAGGGCGTCACCGATCCGGCCGTGCTGAACGCCATCGAGAAGACCCCGCGCGACCTGTTCACGCCCGACCTTTTCAAGGAGCGGTCCTGGGAGGACTCGGCCCTGCCGATCGCCTGCGGCCAGACGATCAGCCAGCCGTTCATCGTCGGCCTGATGACCCAGGCCCTGACCCTGGAGCCGCGCTGCCGGGTGCTGGAGATCGGCACTGGCTCGGGCTACCAGACCGCCGTCCTCAGCCGCGTCTCGCGCCTGGTCTACACGATCGAGCGCTACCGGACCCTGATGAAGGAGGCCGAGGCCCGCTTCGCGGTGCTGGGCCTGACCAATGTCATCACGAAATTCGGGGATGGATGGGAGGGCTGGCCCAAACAGGCGCCGTTTGACCGCATTCTGGTCACGGCGGCGGCGCAGGATGAACCGGAAACTCTGCTTTCGCAGCTCAAGCCCCAAGGCGTGCTCGTCGCGCCGGTGGGCAAGGGGCCGGTGCAGAGCCTTCGCCGCTACGCCGGCGACGGAAAGGGGGGCTTCACCGTCGAAGTCCTGTGCGACGTGCGTTTCGTCCCGATCCTGGACGGCGTCGCCCGCGAATAGCGGGCCGGCGTCGCCGGGTTTTCCCTGTGGGTACCTGCGCAGGGTTCTCGGGACGGCGCGACATGTTTAATGGTTGGTTTACCCTTGCGGCGGCGACTGGAGCCTATGCAAGGTAGAGGAGAGGCTATGAGGCAGTTGTGGACGCGCGCGGCGGTGATCGCCCTGACGGCTGGAACGCTCGCGGCCTGCGAGAGCACGGGCGGCGCGCAGTATCCCACCCGGAGCCAGGCTCCGACCCCGAACTTCCCGATCGTCCAGGCCCCGCCGGCCAACCAGCAGCCCGAAGGCCCCTCGACCCCGCCCGACGAGCCGCAGCCCACCTTCTCCGCGCCCGCCGGCAATGTCGGCGTCTCCAGCCAGCCCCTGGCCCCGGCCACGACCACCCAGCCGACGCCGCTCCCTCCGCCGCCCCCGCCCGTCGCTGAAACCCGTCCGACACCGGCCCCGCCGGCGGCGCGCCCGGTGGTGGTCACCACCGTCGGTGGTCCCGTGGTGACGATCGCCGGCCCGCCCAAGAGCTACAAGGTCAAGTCGGGCGACAATATCGACGCCATCGCCCGCACCCTGGGCACTACCCGCGCCCAGCTGGTCAAGGACAACGACCTGAAGGCGCCGTACCGCATCCATCCCGGCCTGGTGCTCCAGGGGCCCGAGACCAAGGACGCCAAGGCCTATGTCGTCCAGACCGGCGATACGATGTTCGCCATCGCCAAGCGCTTCTCGGTCTCGGCCGCGGCCCTGGCCGAGGAGAACGAGCTGAGCACGGGCGCGGCGATCCGCAAGGGCCAGAAACTGCGCCTGCCGGACGGCTACAAGGACAAGGGGCCCAGCCGGACCACCGTGATGCAGCCGGTCGCCCAGGGGCCGGTGAGCAGCGCGCCGTCGTCCGGCGGCCTGTCGCCGATCGGTTCGCCGTCCAGCCACGCGCCCGCGCCGACCCCGTCCCGCGAGGTCGAGGAGGAGGCGCCCGCCGGCCGTCCGGTCACCACCACCACGGTCAGCGTCACCGGTCCCGTGGTCGAGGTCGCCGGCCCGCGCCGCACCTACACCGTCAAGTCGGGCGACGCGATCGACTCCATCGCCCGCAGCCTGGACACCACTCGCGCCGACCTGGCCAAGGACAACGACCTTGAGGCGCCGTACCGCATCAAGCCTGGCCAGAAGCTGAAGGGGCCGGAAACCACGGCCAAGGCCTATGTGGTCCAGACCGGCGACACCCTGGCCAACGTCGCCAAGCGCTTCAACGTCAAGCCGGCGGCCCTGGCCGAGGAGAACAACCTCCGCACCTCGGCCGCGATCAAGAAGGGCCAGAAGCTGCGCCTGCCGTCCGGCTATCGCGATAAGGGTCCGCTGAAGACCACGGTGACGACCACCCCGGCCGCGCCGCGTCCCGTCGCCCCGCGCCCGACCACGCCAGCGCCGAGCTACAACCCGCCGGCCGCGACGCCGCCGCCGGCTGCGCTGCCCTCGTCGCCGCGTCCCTACACCCCGTCGCCCAGCACGAGCTATCCGCGCCCGCCCACCGGCCCGGCCCAGCCGGTGACGCCGCCGCCGTCGTCGGCCGGCCAGATCATCGGCAGCAGCCCGCCGCCGACCGAGGCCGAGATCGCCGCCGCCGGCCGCGGCCGCTTCGTGTGGCCGCTGCAGGGCGAGACGATCTCCGGCTTCGGCGTCAAGGGCACGGGCCAGCGCAATGACGGCGTCGACATCCGCGCGCCGGCCGGCACGCCGGTTCGCGCCGCCGCGGCGGGCGAGGTGGTCTATGCCGGCAACCAGGTGCCCGGCTTCGGCAACTTGGTGCTGGTCAAGCACGCCGACGGCTGGGTGACGGCCTACGCCCACCTGTCGACCACCGAGGTCAAGATGCGCCAGCAGGTCGCCCAGGGCGCCACCCTGGGCTCGGTCGGCCAGACCGGCGGCGCGCCGGAGCCGCAGCTGCACTTCGAGGTCCGCTACGCGCCGACCCCGAAGGACAAGGCGCGTCCGGTCGATCCGGGCTTGGTGCTGCCGAGGTAGAGGCTTTCTCTCTCCTCGGTACGGGCAGCGGAATTGCCTATGGATTTTGGCCCCAAGAGGTTGTCATCCCAGGCGTAGCGAAGCGAAGACCCGGGACCGCCGGAAGCGCCGAGTTCACGCCCCGGTCCCGAATCTTCGCGCTACGCGCTCGTCCGGGATGACAGCCGTTCTGGGCATGGGCGATTGCCTGCTCCACGAGGGAGGGGATGGATCAATCGTCGCCCCAGCGCCACTTCCAGGGGCCGTCGCTCTTGCGCCAGCTGACGATGACCACGATCGCCGTCGCGGCCAGCACGACGCCCAGATGCAGCATCGGGTCGCGCCCCGCGAACGCCACGCCGCTGGCGGCGAGGACGACGAGGAAGCCGACCAGCAGCGCCCAGCCCTCCCAGCTGCACGGCAGGCCGGCGCCGAACCCGTAGCGCTTCACGCGAAACCAGGGCTTGCCCATCTGGGCCTCCGAAAGGTTTTACGCCGGCAGGTTTACACCCAGCTCCCCGGCCAGGTCACGGATGAACTGATAGGCCACCCGCCCCGAGCGGGCGCCGCGCAACTGCGACCACTGCAGGGCCCGGCGTTCCAGATTCGGGGTCTCCAGGCCGAAGCGGTCGGCATAGCCGTGGATCGCCGCCAGGTAGGTGGGCTGGTCCATGGGCGGGAAGCCGATCCACAGGCCGAAGCGGTCGGAGACGCTCATCTCCTCCTCGGCGTTCTCGGCGGCGGCGATCGCGCCCTGGGTCTCGACGTGGTCGCGCGGCATCAGGTGGCGGCGGTTGGAGGTGGCGACGAACAGCACGTTCTCGGGCGGGCCGGCCACGCCGCCCTCCAGGGCCGACTTCAGCGCTTTGGCGGCGGCGGCCCCGTCCTCGAACGACAGGTCGTCGCACAGCACCACGAAGCGCTCCGCGCGGGCGCGCAGGAGATCAAAGAGCGGCGGCAGCGCCGTGACCTCGTCGCGGTCGACCTCGACCAGCTTCAGGGCGGGGTGCTCGGCGGCCATGCCCATGAAGGCCGACTTGGTCAGCGAGCTCTTGCCCGTGCCGCGCACGCCCCACAGCAGCACGTGGTTGCAGGGCAGGCCGACGGCGAAGCGGCGGAGATTCTCGACGAACCGGTCCTTCTGCCGCTCGACGCCGATCAGCAGGTCCAGAGGCATCGGATAGTCGGGGGCCGGTATGAAGCTACCGCTGGCCGGCTCATGCCGGAACAGCCGCCCCGCGGCGAAGTCCAGGGCGGCCGGGGCGGCCGGGGCCAGGCGCTCCAGGGCGTCGGCGATGCGGGCGAGCAGGGGCAGGGCGGCGTCGGTCATGTGTTGCCTCCTAACCCCACCTGCCCGTCATTGCAAAAGGGGAGGTGAACGCATAGCTTCCGCCGACTTGGCGGGCCCCCCATGTGTGGCGGGACGCTAGACAGATTTTTTGGAGACGACATGCCCACCGCTGGCCTGCCTGGTACCCTGATGCAAATCGCGCCCATCCTTCTGATGGTCGTGCTGTTTTACTTCATGCTGATCCGCCCGCAGCAGCAGAACGCCAAGCGTCACGCCGCCGCCATCGCCGCCGTCAAGCGCGGCGACAACGTCGTGCTGTCGAACGGCATGCTGGGCAAGGTCGTCCGGGTCGAGGAGACCGAGGTCGGCGTCGAGATCGCCCAGGGCGTGACCGTGAAGGTGGTCAAGAGCATGATCGCCGAGATCCGCGCCAAGGGCGAACCCGCCCCGGCCAACGATCCCAAGAGCTGATCACCCTTCGCGCCGGCCCCGCGGCGCCGCCCATCACGAGGCGCCCCCGGGGCGTCGTCCAGAGCCTGTAATCCATGCTGACCCTCTCCCGATGGAAAGTCACCGCCGTCATCCTGTCGGTGATTTTCGGCATCGTCTTCTCCCTGCCCAACATGCTGCCGCAGAAGACGCTCGATGCGCTTCCGGGCTGGGTTCCGCACCAGAAGCTGAACCTGGGCCTCGACCTGCAGGGCGGATCGTACCTGCTCTATGAGGTCGACACCGACGCGCTGCGGGCCGAACGCCTGACCAACATGGTCGAGGACGTGCGCACCACCCTGCGCAACGACCAGATCGAGTTCGGCGAGCTGGGCGAGGCGGGCGGCATCGTGCGGGTCCGCATCACCGACCCGGGCAAGGTGGACCAGGCGGTCAGCCTGCTGCGCCGCTCGATCGGCGGGCCCCTGGCCGGCGCCATCGGCGGGCGGGACACCTCGGTCGCCAACAAGGGCGACGGCCGGCTGGAGCTGAGCTTCGTGCCGGAGGCCGCCAAGGCCGACGCCGTCAAGGCCGTGGACCAGTCGATCGAGACCATCCGCCGCCGGATCGACGCCTTGGGCACCAAGGAACCGACGATCACCAAGCAGGGCAGCAACCGGATCGTCATCCAGGCGGCCGGCGAGAGCGACCCGGCCCGGCTGCAGGCCGTGATCGGCCAGACTGCCAAGCTGACCTTCCAGATGGTCGACGAGACGGTCTCGCAGGAAGACATGATCGCCGGCCGCATCCCGCCCGGCGTCGTGGTCATTCCCGGCACCCAGCCCGGCGCCCCGCCGATCCCGGTCGCCAAGCGCGCCCTGGTGACCGGCGAGGACCTGGTGACGGCCAACCAGGAGTTCGACAGCCAGAGCGGCCAGGCCGTGGTCGCTTTCCGCTTCGGCGGTTCGGGCGCCCGCAAGTTCGGCGACGCCACCACCCGCAACGTCGGCAAGCGCTTCGCCATCGTGCTGGACGGCAAGTACATCTCCGATCCGCGCATCAACCAGCCCCTGCCGGGCGGTTCGGGCGTCATCACCGGCAACTTCACGCCGGAAAGCGCCGCCGAGCTGGCCCTGCTGCTGCGTTCCGGCGCCCTGCCGGCCAAGCTGAACCTGGAAGAGCAGCGCACTGTCGGGGCCGAGCTGGGCGCCGACGCCGTCCGGGCCGGCGCCATCTCGCTGGCCATCGGCGCGGCGGCGATGTTCGTGTTCATCATCCTCGCCTACGGCCTGTTCGGGATCTTCGCGGCCCTGGCGCTGGTGGTCAACGTGCTGCTGATCATCGGCATCATGTCGATGACCCAGGCGACCCTGACCTTCCCCGGCATCGCCGGCCTGATCCTGACCCTGGCGGTCGCGGTCGACGCCAACGTGCTGATCTACGAACGGATGCGGGACGAGGCGGCGGCGGGACGATCGCCGATGTCGGCGGCCGACACCGGCTTCCGCCGGGCCATGGTCTCGATCATGGACGCCAACATCACCAGCCTGATCTCCGCGGCGATCATGTTCGGGTTCGGCTCGGGCCCCATCAAGGGCTTCGCCTGGACCCTGTCGATCGGCGTGTTCACCTCGGTGTTCACCGCCATCATCATCACTCAAGTGCTCATCGGCTGGTGGTTCAAGACCGCCCGTCCGAAGAAGCTGCCGATCGCTTAGGTTCCCATCATGGCTTGGCCCCTCATCCGCCTGATCCCCCGCCAGACCCACTTCCGCTTCGTGAAGTGGGCTCCGGTCGCCGCGGCGATCTCCGCCCTGCTGATCGCCGGCTCGTGCGTGTCGTTCTTCACCCAGGGCCTGAACCTGGGCATCGACTTCAAGGGCGGCGTCGCCATGGAAGCGCGCATGCCAACGCCCATCTCGGGCGACGCCCTGCGCACGGTCGCCCGAGGCACCGGCGCGCACGACGTGCAGGTCCAGGACAACTTCGGCTCGCCCAACGCGGCGATGATCCGCTTCCTGCCCACCGCGGGCGGCGACGCCATCGCCGAGGCCAACCGGGTCAAGGCCGAGATCATCTCGAAGTTCCCGGGCATGACCATGCCGGCCCCGTCGGTCATCGGGGCCAAGGTCTCGGGCGAGCTGCTGATGGGCGGCTTCAAGGCCCTGGGCATCGCCCTGCTGCTGATGCTGGGCTACATCTGGTTCCGCTTCCAGTGGCAGTTCGGCGTCGGCGCCGTGGTGGCCGTGTTCCACGACATCATCCTGACCCTGGGCCTGCTGTCGGTGCTGCAGATCGAGTTCTCGATGACCTCGATCGCCGCTCTGCTGACGGTGATCGGCTACTCCATGAACGAGAAGGTCATCACCTTCGACCGGCTCAAGGAGAACCTGCGCAAGTACAAGACCACGCCGCTGCGCGACATCATCGACCTGTCGGAGAACGAGCGTCTGTCGCGGACGATCATCACCGGCTCGACGGCCCTGCTGGCCCTGGGCGGCACCATGGTGTTCGGCGGCCCGGTGCTGTTCCCGCTGGTCTTCACCATGACCTTCGGCATCCTGATCGGCACCTATTCGTCGGTCTATATCGCCCTGCCGCTGATCCTCGTCTGGGGCGTCAAGCGCGGCGACGAGGAAGCCACGCCGATCAAGCTCGGCGCCGGCACCCGGCCCTGATGCTGCGCCAGCCGCCATCGATCGACGCCTGGGGCGGCGGCGGTTTCCGCGTCTCCGGCGTCTGGCGCCCGGGCTCGCTGCTGATCCTCGACGACCAGCCGCGGGACTGGGCCGCCGCCAGCCTGGCGGCCCTGACGCCGGAAGACTTCGCAGAGGTCTTCGCGGCGGGCGGGGCGGTCGAGTTCGTGCTGCTGGGCGTGGGCCTGGTCAACGCCCTGCCGCCGCGCCCGGTGCGCGACGCCCTGAAGGCGGCGGGCGTGGGGCTGGAGTTCATGAGCACCGAGGCCGCGGCCCGCACCTACAACGTCCTGGCCAGCGAAGGCCGGCGGCTGGCGGCGGCCCTGATCGCCGTCTGACGGTCGGCGCCGCCTTGGGCGCTCTCCTGGTGTCATCCCGGAAAGCGCGTAGCGTTTGTCCGGGATCCGGGTGAACCGCAAGGCCTCGCCCAACCCCCTGGGTCCCGGACAGCCTCTGCGAGGCTTCCGGGATGACAACGGATCTGGGTCCATGGGTTTGGCCTGCTCGCCGGCGCCCCGACGGTCCGGCACCCGCAAAAAGCGTGTCTATTTGCCGACTCTCCGGGGCGCCCTATACCTGAGCTCGCAACAGGGGCATCAGGGGGCCTGGACATGACTGGACTGCTTTCGAACTTCCGCAACACCATCATCGTCAGCGTGCTGCTGGCGCTGGTGATCGCGTTCGGCTTCGGGCACAGCCCGCACGGCTTCGACGACGCCTATTTCCAGGCGGTGTTCCGCCTGCTGCACGTGTTCTTCGGCATCCTGTGGATCGGGCTGCTGTACTATTTCAACTTCGTCCAGATCCGCGTCATGCCGCAGATCCCGGCCGAGCTGAAGCCGGCCGTGTCCAAGTACATCGCCCCCGAGGCGCTGTTCTGGTTCCGCTGGGCGGCGCTGGCCACCTGGGTGATGGGCGTGGCCCTGGCCTTCGCCCGCGGCTACCTCGCCGAGGCGGCGACCTTCGGCCTGTGGGGCGGCTACGAGCGCGGCGTCGACATGGGTTTCACCTTCATCGGCCTGGGCATGTGGCTGGCGACAATCATGTTCATCAACGTGTGGGGCGTAATCTGGCCGAACCAGAAGCGGGCCCTGGGCATCGTCGAGGTGGACGCCGACGCCAAGGCCAAGGCGGCCAAGATGGCCATGCTGTTCTCGCGCATTAACACGCTGCTCAGCATCCCGATGCTGGCCTGCATGACGATGTACCAGACGCTGTTCAACTGATCGCGCGATCGGTTGGATCGGAAAAGGCCCGCCGGCTTGGCGGGCCTTTTTCTTTTGGGCGATGCGGCGCATAAGCCGCGCCCATGACGACGCTGGACATCGCCCACCGCAACGCCGAGCCGGACACCGACCTGGACGCCCTGGTGCGCCGCGTCGATCCCGACCGCTGGCTGGCCAGCCGCTTCATCGCCGACGCCAAGGCCCGGGCCGACGTCATCGCCCTCTACGCCTTCAACTACGAGCTGGCCCGCGTGGCCGGCGGGGTCAGCAACGCCCTGATGGGCGAGATCCGCCTGACCTGGTGGCGCGAGGCCATGGAGGAGATCGCCGCCGGCCGGCCGCCGCGCCGGCACCCCACGGTCGAGGCCCTGGCCGTCGCCGGCTACCCCTTCGGCGCCCTGGCCGAGATGGCGGAGGCCCGGATGGCCGACCTGGACGCCGCGCCGTTCGAGACCGAGGGCGAGGTCCTGGCCTATGTCGACGCCACGGCCGGTGCGGTGAACATGCTGGCCGCCTGGCGGCTGGACCCGAAGGCCGATCCCCACGCGGTGCAGGACGCCGCCCGCGCCTATGGCCTGGCGGGGCTGTGGCGGTTGAGGCGGACCGGAGTCCAGCGCCTGCCGGCCGACTGGACCCAGGCCGACGTCCGCCGCCGGGTGGGGGAGGCGCGACGCAAGGCGAACGCGGCGCTTAAGGCCCTGCCGGTGGCCGCGTTCCCCGCCGCCGCGCCGGCGGCCCTGGGGATGGCGCAGACGGGCGCGCGCGAACTGGGCGAGATGGAGACCCGGCTGCGTCTGACGTGGGCGGTGGCGACAGGACGGGTTTAGCCGGGGACATGCCCTTGCGGCGTGTCCCCATCCGCAGACGCCGCGCTCGCCATAGGGGACACGCCGCAAGGGCATGTCCCCCATTCTAAGCCGCCTCCGACGGTTTCTTTGTCTGCCGCGCCGCCTTGGTCAGTCGGTCCAGCACGTCGGGCACCAACTGTTCGGAAAAGCCGCCGATGAAGGCCCAGACCATCAGCTTGGCCGCGTCGACGGCGGCCGGGAACATCAGGCCGCGGTTGACCAGGGTGATCGGGCAGTCGTAGCGGCAGGGCACGATCTGCGGGAACAGGTTGGCCGCGGCCGGGCCGACGATGGCGCCCTCGCGCACCAGGCCGCTGGCGAAGAAGGCCACCAGCACGAACGACACCGACATGCCCACGAAGGCGGCGATGAACACCGCCGTCAGGCCCTGGCTGAGGGCGCTGACCTGCCGCACCGGATCGATATCGGACGAGGCCGAGGCCATGGCCGACTCAGTGCGCCGCAGCACCGAGACCATGGCCCCGGCCGCGCCGACGAAGGCGATCAGCGAGAAGTTGGCGATCACGGTCACCGACTCGCGAAGGGCGCCGGGCGGGATGATGTTGGGCAGCACGCGGGTGACCACCAGCGCCAGGAACAGCCAGCACAGCAGGCCCAGGGCCCAGCGCCGCATCCGGCCGGTCAGCACCTCGCGTTCGCTGCTCAGGGTGTAGAGCAGCTTCAGCCGCTCCAGCAGGCTCAGAGCCTCGGCCTCCAGCTCGGCGCGGCCGGCGTCCTCGGGGGCGAAGACGATCGGCTCCAGCTTGGCCGCCTTGGGGCCGATGGCGTGGACGTAGCGTTCCCGCAGTTGCGGCACGAACCATCTCAGCCGCTCCAGCCCGTAGTCGCGCACCATCCATTTGCGCAGGTCGACGGCGGCGGCGATCTGTTCGCTGGGGTAGGGGCTGTTGAAGCCCTCGGTCAGGCGCCGGAACTTCTCCTCGCGCTCGGCCTGGCTGTTCTGGTCGGCCGGGTCGCCCTCGGCGTGGCCCTGGCTGCCGTGGCGCAGGGCGATCTCGGTCAGGTCCAGATCCAGCTCGGCGGCCAGCACGCGGGCCTCGGCATAGCGTCCGCCCAGTCGAGATTGCAGCGTGATGCGGTTCGAGATCGCACGGAACAGCTGGAACATGGGCGCCCCTTCCGTGTCCAAACTAACGGAAGGGGCGAAAGGCTGCAATTTATAAGCGCATTACTGGGCGGGCTCGCTCTTGGTCCAGCGGTCGAGCCATTTCAGCACTTCGTCATGCCACTGCACCGAGTTCTGGGCCTTGAGCACCCAGTGGTTCTCGTTGGGGAAGTACAGCAGCTTGCTGGGGATCCCCTTGCGCTGCAGGGCCGTGAACGTGCCGATGCCTTCCTCGAGCGGTACGCGGAAGTCCTGGCCGCCCTGGACCACCAGCTCGGGCACGCTCCACTGGTCCACATGGTCGGCGGGGTTGAACTTGGAATAGGTCGTGCCGGCCTGATAGGGCGGGCCGCCGTTCTCCCACTCGCTGAACCACAGCTCCTCGGTGGAATAGCCCATGAACCGGCTGTCGAAGATGCCGTCGTGGTCGACCAGGCACTTCCAAGGCTCTTTCCACTGGCTGGCGATCCAGTTGATCATGAAGCCGCCGTACGAGCCGCCCAGGGCGCAGGCGCGGTCCTTGTCGAGGAAGGCGTACTTGCCGGTGGCGAAGGCCCAGCCCTTCTGCAGGTCCTCCAGCGGGCGGTCGCCCCAGTGCTGGCTGATCGCGTCGGTGAAGGCCTGGCCGTAGCCGGTCGAGCCGTGGAAATCGATCATCACCACCGCATAGCCGGCGCCCGCATAGGTCTGGGCGTTCCAGCGGTAGTGGAACAGGTTGCCGAACGAGCCCTGAGGCCCGCCGTGGATCAGGAAGGCGACGGGATACTTCTTGGCCGGATCGAAATTGGCCGGCTTGACCAGGTAGCCGTGCACCGTCTCGCCGTTCCAGCCGGGGAAGCTGAACTGTTCGGGCTCGCCCATGGCCACGCCGGCCAGGGCCTCGGCGTTGTTGTTCGTGAGCTTGATGGGCGCCTGGCCCTTATTCGCCGTCGACAGGGCGTAGAGTTGGGCCGGGCCCTTCAGGTCGTCGTGGGCGTAGACGATCGACTGCGGGCCGACGCTGAAGCCGCTGACATGGCCCTCGCCGGTCAGGGTGGTGACCTTGCCGGTCTTGACGTCGACCGCGAACAGCCTGGTCTGGCCCACGTCCTCGGCGGTCGTGTAGATCGTCTTGCCGTCGGCGCTCCAGGCGATTGACTGGGCCGAGCGGTCCCAGGCGGGCGACAACTCGCGGACCCTGTCGCCCTCGCGGATCATGATCGCGAAGCGGTCGGCCTCGAAGCCCGGACGCTTCATGGCCAGATAGGCCTCGGTGCGGCCGTCGGGCGAGACGCTGGGTTGGGCGTCCCAGGCCTTGTTGGCCTCGGTAGCGTTCGCCGGCCTGGCCGAACCGTCCAGCGGGACGCGCCACAGGTCGTAGTTGGTGCTCCACGACTCTTCGCGGTCGGCCGGCTTGGCCGAGAACACCACCGACTTGCCGTCCGGGGTGATCGTGAAATCCTCGTCGCCGCCGAACGGCTTGGTCGGCGCATCGCCGTTGAAGCCGTTCATCAGCGCCACCGGCGCGCCCGTGGCCACGCCGGCGTCGTCCAGCTTCAGGGCGTAGAGGTGATTCTGGGTCCCGTCGTTCCAGGCGTCCCAGTGACGGATGAACAGCTTGTCGTAGACCACGCCCGTGGTCTTCTGCGCGCCCTTGGCCGCCAGCCTGTCCTTGGTGCATTCCAGCGTGTCGCAGTCGGGGAACACGGCCTGGGAAATGACGATGGTCCTGCCGTCCGGCGCGATCTTGAAGGCGCTGACATCGAACGGGGCCTTGGTCACCTGAACGGCGGTCTCGCCGGCCGCGTCGGTGCGGTAGACCTGGTCCAGGCCGCCGGTCCGTCCCGAGACGAAATACAGGCCCTTGCCGTCTGGCGACCAGCGGGGGCTGCTGGCGCCGCCGTCGGAGATCGCCAGGCGGCGCGGGGCCATCCTGGCCTTCAGGTCGGCGATCCACAGCGACATGGCGGCCTTGTTCGCCGCGAAATCCATGGTCCGTACGCTGTAGACCACGAAGCGGCCATCCGGCGAGACGCGCGGGTCGCTGATCCGCTCCAGCTGCACCATGTCCTTGGCGGTGAAGCCGCGACCTTCCGCAAAAGCGGCGGGCGCCGTGGCGAAGGCCGCGAGGGACAGGGCCCCCATGGACAGGGCGAGGACGGAGGCGGCTGTGCGCAAGGTCTTGGTCATCGAAACGGTATCCAGGAGGCGTTGGCGCCGGAAAGAGGCCGAAGCCTAGCGACGACATGCCAGCGAAGCCAGGGGAGCGGCGCAAGATCGTCCTTTCGGTTCCAAGCTTCGCAATGCGACAAAAATATGACCGCCGGTCGTCCGAAAAAGCCATCAAAAACAAACGGATATGAAGGTAACAATCGGAAACAGGACTTGCTTTGCCGCGACGCAGCATTTTCCCTAAATGGTAGGTGGGGCGAGAAGGCGGTCGATGAACCGCCCCGCTGGTCAAGGTAAGGGTCTCAAGTGTCGGCTTCGGCATATTTTCAGCATACGGTCGCCGGACCGGTCATCTTCGCCGGGGTGGGCCTGCACACCGGCTCGCACGTGCGCGTCGCCGTGCGCCCGGCGCCGGCCGACGCCGGCGTCATCTTCGTGCGCACCGATGTCCACGACCGCGACAACCGCGTGCCGGTCCGGCCGGACGCCGTCTGCCAGACCCAGCTGGGCACCGTGATCAACAACGCCGCCGACGTGCGCGTCTCGACCATCGAGCACCTGATGGCCGCCCTGGCGGCGCTCGCCATCGACAACTGCGTGGTCGAGCTGGACGGGCCGGAAGTGCCGATCATGGACGGCTCGTCCGAGCCCTTCGTGCAGATCCTGGACCGCGCCGGCCGCCGCAAGCAGGAAGCCGCTCGTCGCTATATCGAGATCCTAAAGACCGTGGCGGTCGAGGAGGGCGACAAGTTCGCCAGCCTGTCGCCGTGCGACCGCTTCGAGGTGGCCTTCGAGATCGCCTTCGCCAGCAAGGCCATCGGCCGCCAGCGCGTCGACCTGGCCGTTGACGAGGACTCGTTCCGCGCCGAGCTGTCCGACTGCCGCACCTTCGGCTTCCTCCGCGACGTCGAGGCCCTGCGCGCCATCGGCCTGGCCCGCGGCGGCACGATGGAGAACGCCGTGGTCATCGACGGCGACCGGGTGCTGAACCCCGAAGGCCTGCGCCGTCCCGACGAGTTCGTGCGCCACAAGGCGCTGGACGCGGTGGGCGACCTCTACGTGCTGGGCGCGCCGATCATCGGCCGCTTCGAGGGCGTCCTGGCCGGACACGGCCTGAACAACGCCATCGTCCGGGCCCTGATGGCCAACCCGTCCGCCTGGCGGATGCGCGCCCATTCGGTGGAATTGGCGCAGGCCGTCTGACCCTCCGATACGAAGGCGTCGACCTTCGACCTGATTTGGTCAAAAAGCCGATGTCTGTAGGGTTTTGGCGGATTCCCCGGGGGATGCGTCTTGGGGCGTATCCTCGTCACGGCTCGGCTTCCATTTGCGCCCGCATCGGCGTGGTGTAGAAGCCTTGCACGGCGCAGGGGCGCACGTTTGCTTCGAGGGTGATAAGTCCGTGCTTCGTAATTTCTCGGGACGCAAGGTGGCCATGGTCGCGACCGCCGTGCTGGTCGCCCTGTCGGTTTCCGCCTGCGCCGGCAAGCGCAAGAAGCCGACCCTGGCCTATGAAGAACGCCCGGTGGAGCTGCTGTATTCGACCGGCGCCAACCGCCTGGACCGCGGCAGCTGGAACGAGGCCGTCGACTATTTCCGCGAGGTCGAGCGCCAGCACCCCTATTCGGAATGGTCGCGCCGCTCGATCCTGATGACCGGCTACGCCCACTACATGGGCAACCAGTACAACGAGGCGATCTCGGACGCCGACCGCTTCATCGGCCTGTATCCGGGCAATCCGTCGGCCTCGTACGCCTACTATCTGAAGGCCGTCTGCTATTTCGAGCAGATCGTCGACGTCAACCGCGACCAGGCCGCCACCGAGCAGGCCATGGCCGCCCTGCGCGACGTGGTCCAGCGCTATCCGAACTCGGAATACGCCCAGGACGCCCGCCTGAAGATCGACATGGTCAGCGACCAACTGGCCGGCAAGGAAATGACCATCGGCCGCTACTATCTGCGCAACGGCCAGACCCTGGCCGCCATCGGCCGGTTCCGCACCGTGGTCGACCGCCACCAGACCACCTCGCACACCCCCGAGGCCCTCTACCGCCTGGTCGAGAGCTACCTGACCCTGGGCCTGCTGGACGAGGCCAAGCGCAACGGCGCGGTGCTGGGCTACAACTTCCCGGGCGATCCCTGGTACGCCGAGGCCTACAAGCTGCTGACCAACAACGGCCTCAAGCCCGCGGTGGAGCCGCTGAAGGCCGGCAACAAGAAGAACTTCCTGGACCGCCTGATCCACGACAAGGACGCCACCCTGGCCCCGCCGGGCGCCACGACGCCGACCCCGGCCGTCGCCCCCGGTGCGACGCCGCCGGCCGACGCCAAGCCGCCGGCCAAGCCCAAGAAGGGCGGCATCAGGGGCATCCTGGGCATGTAGTTCAAAGCGGGCCGGTCCTTCCAGGATCGGCCCGTTTTCCGTTCCGAAAGGCCTTCCAAGCCGCCGAGAACGTCCCGAGAACAAGCCCCCTATGAAAAACCGTGATTCCCGGCGATCCTCGGGCTCATGCTGATCGGCCTTTCCATCCGCGACGTCGTGCTCATCGAAAGCCTGGACCTGGCCATCGGTCCGGGCCTGACCGCGCTCACCGGCGAGACCGGGGCGGGCAAGTCGATCATCCTGGACGCCCTGGGCCTAGCCACCGGCGCCCGGGCCGACGCCGGGCTCGTTCGTCGGGGGGCTGCAGGCCACGCCAGCGCCACCGCCATCTTCGCCCTGCCGGCCGACCACGCCGCCTTCGCCTATCTGGACGACAAGGGCCTGGACTACGCCCGCGACGAGGACCTGGTCCTGCGCCGCCAGCTGTCGCCCGACGGCCGGTCGCGCGCCTTCGTCAACGACCAGGCCACCAGCGTCGGGGTGCTCAAGGACCTGGGCGCCCTGCTGCTGGAGGTCCACGGCCAGCACGAGACGGTCGGCCTGCTGGACCCGCGCACCCACCGCACCCTGCTGGACGCCTTCGGGGCGGTCGGCGTCGGGGCCGTGGCCGGCGCCTGGAGCGCCTGGCGCGCCGCCCGCGAGAAGGCTTCGGCCCTGCGCGACCTGGCCGACCGCGCCGCCGCCGAGACCGAGGAACTGACCCTGCGCCTGTCCGAGCTGGACCGGCTGGACCCGCGCGAGGGCGAGGAGACGGCCCTGGCCGAGGAGCGGGCCCTGCTGGGCTCGGCCGAGAAGGCCCTGGCCGACATCGCAGCCGCCAGCGAGACCCTGGGCGGCGACGCCCTGTCGGGCAAGCTGGCCAGCGCCTTCCGGGCGCTCGAGCGGGCCCGCGAGCGCGCCATCCAGGCCGGCGCCCCGGCCGACGGCCCGGCCGTCACCCGGCTGGCCGCGGCCTGTGAGGCGGTCGACCGCGCCCTGGTCGAGGCTCAGGAGGCCGCCGCCGCCATCGACGCCGCCGCCGAGGGCTTCGAGTTCGAGCCCGATCGCCTGGAAAAGGCCGAGGAGCGATTGTTCGCCCTGCGCGGCATGGCCCGCAAGCTGAACATCGCCGTCGAGCTTCTGCCCGGCAAGCGCGCCGAGTTCGCGGCCCAGTTGCAGGCCATCGAGACCTCGGCCGAGGCCCTGACGGCGGCCGAGCGCGACGCCGCCGACGCCCGCGACGCCTATCTCTTCGCCGCCCAGGCCCTGTCGGCCGAGCGCCGCGCGGCCGGCGACCGCCTGGCCGCCGCCGTCGAGGCCGAGCTGGCCCCGCTGAAGCTGGAAAAGGCCCGCTTCCGCGTCGCCGTCGAGCGGCTGGACGAGGACCGGGCCGGTCCGACCGGGATCGACCGCGTGGCCTTCGAGATCTCGACCAATCCCGGCGCGCCGTTCGGGCCGATGGAGGCCATCGCCTCGGGCGGTGAGCTGGCGCGCTTCGCCCTGGCCCTGAAGGCCGCCCTCGCGGGTCGCGAGGGGCCCCAGCCGCTGATGATCTTCGACGAGGTCGACCAGGGCGTCGGCGGGGCCGTGGCCGACGCGGTGGGCCTCAGGCTGAAGCGCCTCGCCGCCAATGCCCAAGTGCTGGTGGTCACCCACTCGGCCCAGGTCGCCGCCCGGGCCGACGCCCACTGGCGGATCTCCAAGTCGGGCGACGACAGGTCGACCCGCACCCGGGTGGAGCCGCTGTCAGCCGCCGAGCGGCAGGAGGAGATCGCCCGCATGCTGTCGGGGGCCGAGGTCACCGAGGCCGCGCGCGCGGCGGCCAGGGCGCTGATCGGCTAGCCTTCGCTTTCTTGACGTTGTCATCCCGGACAGGGCCGAAGGGGCGCCGATCCGGGACCGCCGGAATCGCCGCGCTCAGGCCCGGTCCCGGATCTTCGCGCTGCGAGCTCGTCCGGGATGACAGGATAAACTAGGCCAGCGCCGGCTCGGCCTTGGGGGCAAGGTCCTTGCGCGACCAGCCCTTGATCCACGCCTGCAGCGGGGTGTCCACGTAGCGCTCGAACAGCCAGGCGGCGACCACGCAGGCGGGCAGGGCCATGGCCCAGGCGGCCCACAGCAGCGGGCCCTCGATGCCCAGCTTGCCGGCCAGGGCGCGCAGCAGGCCGAACCAGGTCACGGCGACCAGCTGGTTGGTCAGGAACAGCGAGAACGACAGGCGCCCGGCCAGGCCGGCCCAGCCCCAGCCCTTGGCCCCCGAGGCGCCGGCGGCGTAGATCAGCAGGCCCAGCAGGGCCAGGCTGGCATGGTCGAAGCGGCCGACGACCTGCAACGCAACGACGGCCGCGCCGGCCGCGAGCGCCAGGCCGTCGGCCCACCGCGAGGAGATCGCCGTGGGCAGGCGGGCGACCAGCATGCCGACGATGAACAGCGGGATCCCCCGCACCAGGCCGAAACGCAGCGGCAGCTGGTGGCCAGGGATGCCGGTCACGGCCTTGGCCGCGTAGTCGACGGCCAGGAAGATCGCCACGCCGATCAGCAGGGTGGTCCAGGGCGAGCGAATCCTGGCCGTGGCGCGCCAGGCGGCGGGGAAACCGGCATAGCAGACGATCAGGGCCGATAGGGTCCAGGTCGGCATGTTCCAGCCCGACGGGCCGGGCACGAACCAGGCCTGCATCAGGAAGACCTGCGGCAGCAGCTGGTTCCACTGGAACCATTGCGGGTTCTGCGGGGCCAGGCCGACGACGGCGGTGCCCAGGACGAAGGCCACGAACAGCACCAGCATCACCAGGTGGGCCGGCCAGATGCGCAGGACGCGGCGCTTGAGGAATTCGCCGGTCGTGACGCTCTGGGAAAGCAGGCGGGGTCCATAGGTCCTGGCCAGCACATAGCCCGACAGCATCAGGAAGAAGTCGGTGGCCAGGTAGCCGCGGCCCAGGGCCGGATGGATCGCGAACAGCGACACCGGGGCTCGTTCGGCCACATGGTAGAGCACGATGAATAGCGCCGCCACGAACCGCAGCAGGTCCAGGGCGCCGCCGCGGGACAGGCCTGGACCGTTTTGGGACATCGGGGCGGACTGGGACATGCGACGGGCTCCTTTCCCTTGTGCGAGCAAGGCTCGGGCCAGCGTGGGTCTCTCCGGAGCGGAGGCCTTGCGCTGTGGATCCGGTTGGGGAACGGACTTTCATCATCGCGAGGTGGGCTGGCCCGAAGGGCCGGAGGGGGTTCGCGGCGCGGCCAGCCCCCGCTAGTCTCCCGTCGTCCTCCAGCCTCCGGATTCGCCCGTGTCCCAGATCGCCGTCGCCGACCTCACCAAGGACCAAGCCGATGCCGAGCTGGCCTGGCTGGCCGACGCGCTGGCGGCGCACGACCTGCGCTACCACCAGCAGGACGCCCCGACGATCAGCGACGCCGAATACGACGCCCTCAAGCGCCGCAACCTCGACATCGAGGCGCGGTTTCCCGAGCTGATCCGCGAGAACTCGCCGTCGATGCGGGTCGGGGCGGCGCGGGCCGAGCAGTTCTCGCCGGTCGAGCACGGCGTGCCGATGCTGAGCCTGGACAACGCCTTTTCCAACGACGAGGCCACCGAGTTCGATGCCCGCATCCGCCGCTTCCTGCGCCTGGCCGGCGAGCCGGTGTTCTACACCGCCGAGCCGAAGATCGACGGCCTCTCGGCCTCGCTGCGCTATGAGAACGGGGTGCTGGTCCAGGGCGCGACGCGGGGCGACGGCAAGGTGGGCGAGGACGTCACCGCCAACCTGCGGACCATCGCCGACATCCCGCACCGCCTGAAAGGCTCGGGCTGGCCTGAGGTGATCGAGATCCGCGGCGAGGTCTATGTCGAGCTGGAAGCCTTCGCCGCCTTCAACGCCGCGGCCCAGGAGGCCGGCCAGCGCACCTACGCCAATCCCCGCAACTTCGCCGCCGGCTCGCTGCGCCAGATCGACCCGAAGATCAGCGCCCAGCGGCCGCTGCGGTTCTTCGCCTATGCCTGGGGCCTGGCCAGCGGCCGGTTCGCGGCCGGCCAGTGGGAGGCGCTGGAAAAGCTCCACCAATGGGGCTTCGTCACCACCGCCCCGCCGGCCAGGCGGGTCCAGGACGCCCAGGGCCTACTGGACGCCTATGCGGAGTTCGAGGTGCTGCGGCCCAAGCTGCCGTTCGACATCGACGGCGTGGTCTACAAGGTCGACGACCTGGAGCAGCAGCGCCGTCTGGGCTTCGTCTCGCGCTCGCCGCGCTGGGCCATTGCCCGCAAGTTCCCGGCCCAGCAGGCCCGCACGATCCTGGAGGCCATCGACCTGCAGGTGGGCCGCACCGGGGCGATCACCCCGGTGGCGCGGCTCAAGCCCGTGACCGTGGGCGGGGTCTCGGTGACCAACGCCACCCTGCACAACGCCGACGAGATCGCCCGCCTGGACGTCCGCGTCGGCGACACCGTGGTGATCCAGCGGGCCGGCGACGTGATCCCGCAGATCGTCCAGGTGGCGCTGGAGGAGCGTCCGAGCCCCGCGCCGGAACCCTATGAATTCCCTCACCAATGCCCGTGCCCGCTGAAGACGCCGCTGGCCCGCGAGGTCAACGCCTCGGGCGCGGAGTCGGTGGTGCGCCGCTGCACCGGCGAGTTCGCCTGTCCGTTCCAGCGCATCGAGCACCTGCGCCACTTCGTGTCGCGCCGCGCCTTCGACATCGAGGGCCTGGGCGAGAAGCAGCTGGCGGCCTTCTTCGAGGAGGGCTGGATCAAGGAGCCGGCCGACATCTTCAGGCTGGCCCGCGACGAGGAGAAGCTGGCCCAGCTTCGGGAACGCGACGGCTACGGCGAGACCTCGGTGGCCAACCTGGTCAAGGGCATCGAGGCCCGGCGCACCATCGGCCTGGACCGGGTGATCTACGGCCTGGGCATGCGCGACATCGGCGAGACCACCTCGACCGTTCTGGCCCGGAACTTCGACCGCTTCGAGGACCTGCAGGCGGCCGCCGAACGGGCGGCGGGGCAGCTGCCGGGCGCGGTCTATCTGGAGCTGGCGGGGGCGGCCGGGGTCGGACCCAAGGCGCGCGACGAGCTGGTCGAGGCCGGCAAGGGCGGGCTGAAGGCCGACCCGTGGCCCGAGGCCGACAGCCTGGAGGTCAAGATCGGCCACGCCGTGCCCAAGCTGAACAAACCGGCCCGCGCGGCCCTGGCCGAGCGCTACGGCGACTGGAACGCCTTCGCCCAGGCCCTGGCCGAGGCCGGGCAGGGGGCGCCGGGCGACGACTATCTGAACCTGGCGGCCATCGACGGGATCGGCCCTGTGGCCGCCCAATCGATCGCCCGGTTCTTTGCCGAGGACCACAATCGCGAGAAGGTTGCCAACCTCGTCGCCGAGCTCGACATCCAGCCGGTGGCCAAGCCCAAGACCGACACGGCCGTGGCCGGCAAGACCATCGTCTTCACCGGCTCGCTGGAGAAGATGACCCGCGACGAGGCCAAGGCCCAGGCCGAGGGGCTGGGGGCCAAGGTAGCCTCGTCGGTGTCGAAGAAGACCGACCTGGTCGTGGCCGGCCCGGGGGCGGGCTCCAAGCTGAAGACCGCGACCGAACTGGGGATCCAGGTGATGACCGAGGACGAGTGGCTCGAGATGGTGGGGGCTGGATGACCGTCGTCGCCATCGACTTCGAGACGGCCAACGAGCAGCGTTCAAGCCCCTGCGCCATCGGCCTGGCCTGGATCGAGGACGGGGCGATCACGGAGGTCGAGCACCACTACATCCGGCCGATCGACATGCGCTTCTCGGGCTGGAACATCGCCGTCCACGGCATCCGGCCGGCCGACGTCGAGGACGCCGACGAGTTCCCGGCGGTGCTGTCGCGGCTGCGGGACCGGATCGAGGCGGCGACGGTGATCGCCCACAACGCGTCGTTCGACATCAGCGTGATGCGCCGGACCTGCGAGCTCTACGGCCTGCCGTATCCGCGCTTCGACTACATCTGCACGGTGCAGGTGGCCAAGAACACCTGGCCGCAGCTGCCGTCGGCCAAGCTGGACGCGGTCTGCGGTTTCCTGGGCGTGGACTTCAAGCACCACGACGCCGCCCAGGACGCCTATGCCTGCGGGGCCGTGGCCCTGGCGGCCGTGGAGGCGACCCAGGCGGCGCACATCCGCGAGCTGCCGGACAGGCTGGGCATGACGGCCGGGCGGCTGAACGCCGACAGCTACACCACCTGCTCCAGTCCGGGCCTGCGGCGGCGGGCCGGATAGGGGATCGGCGAGCCTTGTTCGAACTTGGCCACCAATTCATGGCCGGTTCAGCCGAACGCGCGTTAGAAGGGTGACAACAACAGGGAGAGGACCCCCCATGAAACTGCCCATCGTCGCCGCCGTCCTGGCTCTTTCTGTCTCCGCCCCGGCCTTCGCCCAGGACGTCACGGGTCTGTGGCAGACCCAGACCAACGGCGGCCAGGTCGAGATCAGCCGCTGCGGCAACAGCCTGTGCGGCAAGCTGGTCAGCTCGGATCACATCAAGAAGGATCCGACGGTCAAGGACGAGAAGAACAAGGATCCCAGCCAGCGCGGCCGCACGCTGAAGAACATGCAGATGCTGTACGACTTCACCGGCGGTCCGACCAAGTGGACGGGCGGCAAGGTCTACAACGCCGCCGACGGCGGCACCTATTCGGGCACGATCACCGTGCTCTCGGCTAACGAGCTGAAGCTGAAGGGCTGCATCGTGGCCCCGCTGTGCAAGACCGAGAAGTGGACGCGGATCAAGTAGCTGGAGATTTCTCCCTCCCCCTTGTGGGGAGGGGGACCAGCGAAGCTGGTGGGTGGGGTCTGCGGAGTCATCAAGCCCCACCCGACCCTGGCTCCGCCAGGGCCACCCTCCCCACGAGGGGGAGGGAAGGATCAAAACCCTATCCCGTCACCGTGTAGATCATGATCCCCGTCGCCACCGACAGGTTCAGGCTGTCGGCCCGGCCCCGCATGGGGATCTTGACGTTGACGTCGCAGGCGGCGGCCAGTTCGGGCGGCAGGCCCTGCTGCTCGTTGCCCATCAGGATCAGCGACGGCTTCACATAGTCGGCGCTCTTGTGGTCGACCGTGGCGGTCAGCAGGGTGCCGATCACGCTGCCGGGCCAGGTCTCGCGCCAGGCCAGGAACTCGGCGATCGAGGCCTTGGCGATCTTGACCGCGAAGATCGAGCCCATCGTCGCCCGCACGCCCTCGACCGAATAGGGGTCGACGCAGTCGCCGACCAGGATCACCCCGCCGCAGCCGGCCGCGTCGGCCGTGCGGATCACGGTGCCCAGGTTGCCCGGGTCGCGGACGGCCTGCATGGCCACCCAGCACGGGGCGCTCTCGGGCACGATGGCGCTGAGCGGGGTGAAGACCTGTTTGAACACCCCGACCACGGCCTGCGGATTGTCGCGCCGCGAGACCTTCTCAAGGATCTCGCGATTGACCTCGATGACCTCGCCGCCGGCCTTCAGGCAGGCCTGGCTGGCCTTTTGCAGCATCGGATGGTCGGCCGCGTCGCGGCCGTACATCAGGATCTTGGGCGCGTGGCCGCAGTTGATCGCCTCGATGACGATCTTCAGGCCCTCGGCCAGGAACAGCCCGCTCTCCTCGCGCTCCTTGCGCATGTGCAGGGCGCGGACGGCCTTGACGGTATTGTTCGACAGGGAGGTGACGGTCTTTGAGTGCTGGGGGGCGTTCATGGCGACTACTCCGACGCCCAGCGGGCGAAGAACGACAGGCCGATCTGGCGGTCGCCCTTCTCCTCGACCAGGGCCAGCTCGCCCCAGTCGATGACCCCGCCGCGACCCTTCAGCTCCTGGGCCAGCAGGCCCGACATCGCCGCGCCCGAGACCCGGGCGGCGTAGGCGTTCATCAGCAGGAACGAGGCGTCGGGCGCCAGGATCTGGGCGCAGCTTCGAGTCAATTCCGCCAGGTCCTCGAACAGGCGCCAGACCTCGCCGTCGGCGCCGCGGCCGAACTTCGGCGGGTCCAGGATGATCCCGTCATACTGCGAGCCGCGCCGGACCTCGCGGGCCACGAAGCGGCGGGCGTCCTCGACGATCCAGCGGATGGGCTTGTCGGCCAGGCCGGCGAAGGCGGCGTTCTCGCGGGCGAAACCGACCGACTTCTTGGACGCGTCCACGTGGGTCACGGCCGCGCCGGCGGCGGCGCAGACCAGGCTGGCCACGCCGGTGTAGCCGAACAGGTTCAGGACCTTGGGCTGGCGACCCCCAGGGGCTTGCGAGATGGCGCGGACCCGCTGGTCCTGCCAGGCCCAGTTGGCGGCCTGCTCGGGGAAGAAGGCGAGGTGGCGGAACGGCGTGAACTGGCCGTGGAACTTGGCCTCGCCCCAAGCCAGGGGGAACTTCTCCAGGGGCTTGCCCTTGAAGCGCCAGCGGCCGGCCTCGTCCTCGTCGGTGGGGTCGAAGACGGCGTCGGCGGCGTCCCAGACCTTCGGGTCCAGGCGCGGGGCCCAGAAGCACTGCGGCTCGGGGCGGACGACGGTGTAGCGGCCGTAGCGCTCCAGCTTCTTGCCGTGGCCGCTGTCGAGCAGGGCGTAGTCGGCCCAGCCGGTGGTGCGCATGACGAGCGGGGCGGCGGCGATGGTCGGATTCATGCCCCCGCCAATACGCGCTCAGGGCAAGGCCCGTCCAGTCCGCGCCAGCAGCCGGGGCAGGAGACGGTTCGCGGACCGGGGCGTGTGCGGGGTCTTGTCCCAGTGGAACGGCGCGACGACGAACTGCCGAAGCGCCTCGGCGGCCGCCAGGCTCTGCAGCGGCCAATAGGCGATCGCGCCCAGCAGCGGCAGCATCCGCTGGCGGTGTCCGGCCCGCTGCTGGGCCACGGTCCCGGCGACGGCGATGCAGGTCCAGCCGAAGACCATCAGCATCCAGTCCATGGCCGGCGCCGCGGTCCACAGACCCAGCTTGGCGCCGATCCCCTGCATCAGCAGCCAGGCGAACAGCGGGCCGTGGACGTGGGAGGAGACGACGGGCAGGGCCAGGGTGAGGATCAGCGCGACGAGGCCGCGCGGCGAGCGGGCCGCCGGACCGCGGGCATGGACGGCCAGGGTCTGGAGATGACCCTTGATCCAACGCGCCCGCTGCGGCTTCCAGACCTTGAGGCTGGCGGGCGAGGTCTCGAAGGTGGGCCGGGTCAGGACGCCGAGCCGGCGGCCCTGGGCGGCCAGGCGAAAGCCGATGTCGGCGTCCTCGGTGACATTGTACGGGTCCCATCCACCGGCCGCGCGCAGGGCGCCGGTCCGGAAGTGGTTGCTGGTCCCGCCCAGCGGGAAGGGCAGTCCCCAGCGGGCCAGGGCCGGCAGGAAGACCTCGAACAGCACGGCGTATTCCAGCGCGAACTGGTCGGGCAGGAAGCGCGGGTCGGGTTCGATCCGCAGCGGCGCCTGCAGGCAGGCCAGCTCGGGCCCGGCCTGGGCGAAGCGCGCGGCGGCCTCGCGCAGCTGGTCGGGATGCGGCGCGTCCTCGGCGTCGTAGATCACCACCAGGTCTCCATGCGCCCGCTCCAGGGCGATGTTGCAGGCGCGCGGCTTGGTACGGGGCGTGCCGGGTGGGGCGATCAGCACCTGGAAGCCGACCGGCAGGTCGAGGGCGCCGAACGCGGCCTGGGTCTCGTGGTCCTGGGCTTCCAGCACGATCAGGACCTGCAGCCGGTCGCGCGGATAGTCGAGGCGGGCCAGGTTGGCGATCAGCTCCGCCGCGACCGCCGCCTCGCGATAGAGCGGCGCGATGATCGTGTAGGCGGGCAGGGCCTCGTCCGGAAGCGGCGCGGCGGTCGTCGACGGACGCGGCGTGAAGGCGGCGACCAGCTTGATCCCCGAATGGCTCAGGAAGCCGACGAAGAACAGCAGATGGAAGCCCTGCATCATGGGGTCGGGCCGCCAGGCCGTCAGGAGAAGCAGCGCCAGCGTCAGGACCGCCAGCCCGGCGATCTGCCCTCGCGACAGGCGTCGATGGGCGCCGTCCTGCAGGGGCGGGGCCGCCGAGCCGATGTCTTCCGGAAGGGCCTCGATCCAAAGCCCGTCGGCCGTCTTGGCCCCGAGCGTCCGCCCCCGCTGGTCTCTTTCCTCTCGCGCCATAGCCCCCGCCGCGCCATATCGGATCCAGCGAGCAGATAACGAATCCTCAACCATGACGCGTCAATCAGAAAAACGCGCGTTTTGGCTAAATCGTTGAGAGTTGCGACGTTTGGGTGATTCCCGTTTAGTGTCGGGTTTGGGGACTAGGTAGGAGAACGCCATATCGTGACGGTCGCGTTGAAGAAGCCGCACAAGTCGGCGCGAAAGCCCAAAGGGGACGGGCATCTGCGTCGCGGAGAAATCCTGGCGGCCGCCGAGAAGATCTTCATCGCCGAGGGCTACGCCGGGGCGACGATCCGCAAGATCGCCGACGCCGTGGGCGTGTCGTCGACGGCGCTGTACATGCACTTCCGCGACAAGGACCAGATCCTGCTGGAGATCAGCGACGGCGCGATCGGCCAGCTGCTGGCGGTCAATGTCGACATCGCCCACCGGCCGATCGACGCGGTGGCGCGGGTCAAGCTGATGCTCGAGGCGTACATGCGCTTCGCCCTCGACAACCCCAACACCTACCAACTGGTGTTCTGCGGCTCGCGCGACGTGATCTCCAAGGAAAAGCAGGCCGCCACGGCCGAGCTGGGCGATCGCTGCTTCGCCGAGTTCAGCGGGCCGATCCACGAGATCGCCGCCGCCGGCCGTCTGCGCACGGGCTCGGGCGAGAGCGCCGCCCAAGTGCTGTGGGCCGCCTGCCACGGCCTGGTGGCCCTGCTGATCACCATGCCGGACCGCAATTGGGCGCCGCGCGAGGAACTGATGAAGGTCACCCTCGAAGGGCTGCTGCACGGCCTGGTCACGGACTGACATCCATGCGCGCCGCCTTGCTCGCCGGCCTGATCGTCGGCTTGGCGGCCGTCGCGGATCCCGCGGCCGCCCAGACCACGGCAAGGCGGGTGATGTCGCTGGACTCCTGCGCCGACCAGTACGTGCTGGCCCTGGCCCCGCGCGAGGCGATCGTCGGCGTCTCGCCGCGCGCCGACGCGCCGGATTCCTTCCTCCGCGCCAAGGCGATCGGCCTGCCGCAACGGCGGACGACGATCGAGGCCGTGCTGGGCGCTCGTCCCGACGTCGTGGTGCGACAGTGGGGCGGCGACGCCCGGCTGACGGCGGCCGTCGCCCGTCGCGGCGTGCGGACCATCAGCCTGGGCGACGCCACCGACTTCGACGGGGTGCGGGCCAATGTCCGCCAGGTCGCCCAAGCCCTGGGCCGCCGGGCCGAGGGCGAGGCGCTGCTGGCGCGGATGGACGCCGACCTGGCGCGGGCCGAAGGGGCGGGCAGGGGGCGCGCCGCCTTCTACCTGACCCCCGGCGGCTACACGGCCGGGCCCAACACCATGATCGACGCCATGCTGCGGGCGGCGGGCTTCACCAACGCCTCGACTCAACCCTATTTCTCGCCCGCGCCGCTGGAGAGCCTGGTGCTGAACCCGCCCAAGGCGGTGGTGCTGGGCTTCTTCGACCTGACCCGCGCCGGCGCCGATCGCTGGGGACCGGGGCGTCACGCAGCCTTGCGCAAGACCACGCGCGGCCGGGTGGTCGCCTCGCTGCCCGGCGCCATGCTGGGCTGCTCGGCCTGGTTCGCCGCCGATGGCGCCCGGACCCTGGCGGAGGCGGCGCGATGAGCCCGCGCCGTCTGGAGCTGATCCTCCTGCTGGTCCTGGTCGTCGCGGCGGCGATCGCCGTCAGCCTCGGCGAGAGCCCGCTGAACGCCGCGCAGTATCACCAGGCCCTGACCGACCCGGCCTCGCCGCCGGGCGAGGTGCTGTGGACCATCCGCCTGCCGCGCGTGCTGATGGCGGCCCTGGTCGGGGCCGGCCTGGGTCTGGCGGGGGCGACCATGCAGGGGCTGTTGCGCAATCCCCTGGCCGAGCCCGGCGTGCTGGGCGTCTCGGCCTCGGCGGGGCTGGGCGCGTCCCTGGCCATCGCCGGCGGGCTGGCGGCCCTGCCGGGCGCGATCGAGCTGGCCGCCTTGGTCGGAGCCCTGCTGGCCGGAGGCGCGGTGGTCGGCCTGGCGGCGCGGTTCCGCGAGCCTGAGGTGCTGATCCTCTTCGGGGTGGCGCTGTCGGCCTTCGCCGGGGCGCTGACGGCCCTGGTCTTCAACCTGTCGCCGTCGCCGGTGGCCGTCGCCGAGGTCCTGGCCTGGCTGATGGGCTCGGTCGAGAACCGCGACTTCACCGACATCCTGCGCGCCTTGCCGCCGATGGCCATCGGCGCGGGGCTCTGCCTCTACGCGGCGCGGGGCCTGCGGATGCTGACTCTTGGCGAGGAGGCGGCCCAGATGTCGGGCCTGCCGATGGCCCGGCTGCGGGTGGCGGCGGTGGCCGGCTCGGCCTTGCTGGCTGGCGCCTCGGTCGCCACGACGGGCGTGATCGGTTTCGTCGGCCTGGCCGCGCCGCACCTGGTGCGCGCCGCCGTTCGGGACGATCCGGGCCGGTTGCTGCGTCCCTCGGCCCTGGCCGGAGCCGTGCTGCTGGTCGCCGCCGATCTGGCCGCCCGCGTGATCCCGACCGAGCAGGAGCTGAAGCTCGGCGTGGTCACCGCTTTGTTCGGCGCGCCCGTCTTCGCTCTGCTGGCCTGGCGCGCGGCGCGGAGCTGGCGGTCATGACCGCGGCCTGGACGATCGAGGGCGCGAAGGTCCGGCGCGGCAAGGCCCTGGTGCTGGACGGCGCGTCCCTGACCGTCGCAGCGGGCGAGGTGCTGGGCGTGGTCGGCCCCAACGGCGCGGGTAAGACCAGCCTGCTGCGGGCGGGCCTGGGCCTGATGCCGCTGGAGGCCGGTTCGGCCCTGCTGGCCGGGCGCCCGGTCGGAAGCCTCAACTCCGTCGAACGGGCGCGGCTGGTCGGCTACCTGCCGCAGGAGCGGCGGTTGGCCTGGAACCTGCCCGCTCGCGACGTCGCCGCCCTGGGCGCGCCCGACCTGCCGTCGGAACAGGCGCTGGCCGTCGCCCGCGAGCGGTTGGAACGGGTGGGCGTCGCGGCCCTGGCCGATCGCGGCGTGCTCGACATGTCGGGCGGCGAGCGGGCGAGGGTTCTGCTGGCCAGGCTGCTGGCGACGCGCGCGCCGCTGCTGGTCGCGGACGAACCCGTGGCCGGGCTGGACCCTGACGCCCAGCTCCTGACGCTGGACCTCCTGCGCGCCGAAGCGGCGGCCGGGGCGGCGGTGGTGGTCACCCTCCACGACCTGGGCCTGGCGGCGCGGACGTGCGATCGGGTTCTGGTGCTGGATCGCGGTCTCGTGGCGTCGCAGGGCGCGCCGGTCGAGGCGCTGTCGCCCGGTGTGCTGGCGTCCGTGTTCCGACTGGACGGCGCCTTGATCGACACGCCGGCCGGGCTGGTCGTCGCGGCCAGGCGCCGTTAGCCCGTCAGCGGGTGCCGGGAACGTAGCCGCCTTGCGGGATGGCGGTGGTCGAGGCCGGCGTCGTTCCACCGATCGGCGGCAGGCCGCTGGCCGTGGTTCCCGCCGGGCCCGCATAGCTGTAGCCGCCGCGCTTGAGATCGCTCGACAGGGTCAGCGGCGTGACGCCGCCATTGAGGCGGGCGCGGTAGACCATGGTCGTCTCGATGGTCCGCATCACGTAGTTGCGGGTCTCGGAGAACGGGATGCACTCGATGAAGTCGAGCGGGTCGGTGGTCGCGCCGCGCGGGTCGCCGCACAGGGTCACCCACTGGGCCGGTCGTCCGGGGCCGGCGTTGTAGGCGGCGGCGGCCATGATGTACGAGCCGCTGAAGTTGCTGACCATGCTGCCCAGATAGGTCGAGCCCAGGCGCATGTTGTAGAACGGATCGGACAGGCGGTCGGCGCTGTAGCTCTCGCCCATCTGGCGCGCGACGATGGCCGCCGTCGACGGCATCAGCTGCATCATGCCGCGCGCCCCGACGCCCGAGCGGGCGTTGGGGTCGAAATTGCTTTCCTGGCGCGAGATCGAATAGACGAACGCCGTCTCGGCCGCGCCCGGTCCGGGCGTGAACAGGTGGTCCAGCAGCGGGTAGCCGCGCTCGGGCAGGGTGAAGCCGCGCTGGGCGGCGGTGCGCACCGCCCGCATGGCCAGGTCGGGATCGCCGTAGCTACGGGCCAGATCGACCAGCAGGGCCTCCTCCTCGGCGGTGGGCAGCTGGTCGTCGATGTACAGCACGAAGACCCGGACCTGGTCGCGGGCCCCGGCCGCCATCAGGGTGCGGACCGCCCGCACCAGCTCGCGGCCCTCGAAACGGGCGCGGTCGGCCTGGGTGATCGTCGGGTCCTTGTCTAGGCGGATCTCCTTGATCCCCGCCTTTTCGGCGGCCAGCTGGCCGTAGAAGGTGGTGATGTAGCGCGAACCTTCGGCGTAGAAGGCCTGGGCTGCGATGCGGTCGCCCTGGGCCTCGGCGGCGCGGCCCTGCCAGTAGAGCGCCCGGCCGCGGGTGATCGGCGAGGCGCCGATCTCGGCGATGCGGGCGAAGTGGTTGGCGGCGCGATCGGCGTCCTTCAGGCGGGCCAGGGCGATCCAGCCGGCGAAGAACTCGCTCTCGGCGGCGTCGGCGCCGTCCTTCAGGCGAGCGTTGGCGGCCGCGTAGGCGCCGGCGTTGTCGCCGTTCTTCAGCGCGGACATCACCAGTTGCTTGCGTTCGCGCCAGATGGCGGCCGCGGCGTCATCGCTGGGCGGCGGGGCGGGGAACTGGCTGACCAGGGGCAGGGCCAGGGTGTCCAGGCCCTTCCGGCGCAGATAGGACGCGCGTTCGAAGACTACGCCCGGCTGGGCCTGCTGGGCCGGCGACAGCGCCGCGTAGAGGTCGTTGGCGTTGCTGGCGTTCGAGCGCAGGGCGATCCGGGCCTGGGCCGCCGCCTGCTGGTCGTAGGGCAGCAGGGCGACCATGTCGCGGGCGGCCGGACCCTGGGGGCCGTACAGCAGGATGTCGGCGCGGCGGACGTGGTCGTCGCTGGTCAGCAGCGTGCCGAACCGCGCCAGCATGCCGCGCTGGGCGTCCAGTTCGAACACCTGGTCGCGCCACCAGCGGCGAATCAGGTTGCTGGCGTCGGCGGTGCGACCGGCGGCCTGGTAGGCGGCGGCCAGGGACATCGCGCCTTCGGCGGTCTGCGGATCGCGTCCGCCGAACCAGGCGATCATCCGCTGGGCGTCCAGGCCGGAGGTGACCAGGGCCTTTTCGGCGGCGTTCTCGCGGCGCTGGGAGCGCGGCCAGCCGGCGAGGTCGCGTCGGGCCTGGTCCAGCTCGAAGAAGCCCATGCTCTCGGCCCCGGCGTCCACCAGGGCCCACAGGGCGATCTTGCGCGACAGCGGGTCCTGGATGCTGGACATGGCCATGCGGATCGTGGCCGGGTCGCGGCTGGTCACGGCGGTGCGCAGGTTGGCGGCGTCGGCCTCGGCCGGCGTGGCGTAGGTGGCGGTCGGCGGCGTGGTGATCAGGCCCGACGGCGTGTAGGGCTGGGGGCCGCGGGGCAGGTCGACGTCGTCTTGGGCCAGCGCCACTCCAAACAGCGCGACAACCGCGGTTCCGCCCAGCAACACCTTACCCAGCCCTGACGCCAAAACGCCGTCTCCTTCGATTCTCTGGCCCTCGCGGGCTGCATTCTCGCCGTTTTCGGATGATCGAGGGGCCGATTTGCGGCGTTCGTGACCCTGTTTGGCGCTTATAGACCGCTTCGCGGCGGATTGACCTATGCAGAAACATCCCCAAATCGGTGCAGAGCGGCACGGACCGGTTGCGGGACAGGGGGAGCGGGACATATTGTCCGCCCCCATCCTCAGGCCGCAACCGTCGCGGCGCGTTTCTCACGGCAAATTGCAAGTCATGGCTCATTCTCCGTTCAAGGGCATCATTCCGGCGCTGGTCACGCCATTCCGCGACGGCGCGGTGGACGAGAAAGCCTTCGTGGCCCTGGTCGAACGCCAGATCGCCGGCGGCGTGCACGGCCTGGTGCCGGTCGGCACCACCGGCGAGACCGCGACCCTGTCGCACGAGGAGCACAAGCGCGTCGTCGAACTGTGCGTGCAGACCGCCCGCGGCCGCGTGCCGGTGATCGCCGGCGCGGGCTCGAACTCGACCGCCGAGGCGATCGAACTGGTCGCCCACGCCAAGGCCGTCGGCGCCGACGCCGCCCTGGTCGTCTCGCCGTACTACGTGCGTCCCAGCCAGGAAGGCGTCTATCAACACTACAAGGCCATCAACGACGCCGTGCAGCTGCCGGTGCTGGTCTACAACGTGCCGGGCCGCACCGGTTCGGACATCGCCAACGAGACGCTGGAGCGCCTGTCCAAGCTGCCCAACATCGTGGGCATCAAGGACGCCACCGGCGACCTGACCCGCGCCAGCTTCCAGCGGATCATGTGCGGTCCCGACTGGGTGATGCTGTCGGGCGACGATCCGACCGCCCTGGGCTATGTGGCGCATGGCGGCCACGGCGTGATCTCGGTGACCTCGAACGTCGCCCCCGACGCCTGCGCCACCTTCATCAACGCCTGCCTGAACGGCGAATGGGAGACCGCGCTCTACTGGCAGGACCGCCTGGTGCGGCTGCACAAGGCGCTGTTCCTCGACGCCTCGCCGTCGCCGACCAAGTTCGCCATGGCCCATCTGGGCCTCTGCGAGCCTGACGTGCGCCTGCCGATCGCGCCGTGCAGCGACGCGGTGAAGCCGGCGATCCTGGAGGCCATGCGCGAGGCGGGTCTGGTCTGATGACCAAGCCGATCGCCGAGAACCGCCGGGCGCGGTACGACTATTTCATCGAGGAGACCGTCGAGGCCGGGCTGATGCTGACGGGCACCGAGGTGAAGTCGTTGCGCGTGGGCCGGGCGAACATCGCCGAGTCCTACGCCTCGGTCGAAGGGCGCGAGATCAAGCTGATCAACGCCGACATCCCGCCCTACGGCCACGCCAACCGCTTCAACCACGAGCCCCGCCGGCACCGGAAGCTGCTGCTGCACCGCAAGCAGATCGACAAGCTGATCGGCGCGGTGCAGCGCGACGGCCGCACCCTGATCCCGCTCAAGCTCTATTGGAACGAGAAGGGCCTGGCCAAGCTGGAGATCGGCCTGGCCAAGGGCAAGAAGAACCACGACAAGCGCGAGACCGAGGCCGCCCGCGACTGGCAGCGCGACAAGGCGCGGCTGATGAAGGGCGACCGGGGGGACTGACCGCCCGCTACTTCGCCGCGGCCGGCCGGGCCGCGACCAACTCCACTTCCAGCAGCAGGTCCGGACGGACTAGTCCCGCGACGCCGACCACGGTGCTGGCCGGCGGCGGCGTCGCGCCGAAGAAGTCTCCCGCCGCCTGGCGATAGGCGGGCAGGGTGTTCTGGATATCGACCAGGAAGCCGCGGACCTGGATCACGTCGGCGGGGGTCAGGCCGCGCGCGGCCAAGGCGATGCGGAGATTGCGGAACACCGCCTGGGCCTGGCCCTGGGCGTCCTTGGGCGCGACGCCGTCCGGGCCCTGGGCGGTCAGGCCGGACACGAAGACCAGGTCGGTCCCGGCGGGGACTTCGAGGACATTGGTGAAGCGCGGGCTGGTGAACAGTCCCGGCGGGTTGTCGCGGACGACGGCGTTCTGGGCCATCGCCGGCGCCGTGCAAAGCGCCAGGGCGGCGGCCAGGGTCAGCAAGGTCTTCATCGTGGTCCGCTCCGCGTTCAGGGCCGGGTCGCCATCCAGATCACATGCCGCGCGCCGCGTCCCTTGTGGGCGCGGACGCCGATCTCTTCAACGGCGTAGCCCGCCCGCTTCAGTCGGGTCGTGAAGCCGTTGTCGCGGGTCGACGACCAGACTTCCAGCACGCCGCCGGGGCGCAGGGCGCGCTTGGCCGCGGCCAGGCCGGCGGGGCCGTAGAGGCCGTCGTTCTCCTTGCGCGACAGTCCGCCGGGACCGTTGTCGACGTCCAGCAGGATGGCGTCGTAGCCCGCCGCTTCGGCGCCGATCGCCTCGCCGACGTCGCCCTGGCGCAAGGTCACGCGCGGATCGTCGAGGCCGCCGGCGTGGAGCTCGTTGAGCGGCCCCCGCGCCCATTCGACGACGGCCGGCACCAGTTCGGCGACCACGATCCGGGCGTCGGGCCCGAAGGCGGCGAGGGCGGCGCGCAGGGTGAAGCCCATGCCGAGGCCGCCGATCAGCACCCGCGCCTTGGGACGATTGCCGATGCGCTCGAACGCCAGGGTGGCCATGGCCTCTTCCGAACCGCTGAGGCGGCTGTTCATCAGCTCGATCGGGCCGGCCATGATCGAATACTCGGTCCCGCGCCGCATCAGCTTCAGCTCGCCGCCGTCGCCGGGGACCTTGGCGGTGTCCAGGTGCTGCCAGGGGATCATGGAAAGTCTCGAACGCGGGGAAGGCGCCCGGGCTAACACAGGCTCGCGGATGGAGCCATCATCGCTTGACGCAGCGGGCGCGCGGCGCGACCCTTAAGCTAACAATGATAACCTACGGAGGATCCGCTCATGGCCGACGGTGCATCGCCCATCGCCACGTCGCTCAAGGACAAGGTCAGCGAGGCCGAATGGAAGGCCCGCGTCGATCTGGCCGCGCTCTATCGCCTGGTCGCCGTCCACGGCTGGGACGACATGATTTTCACCCACATCTCGGCCCGCATCCCGGGGCCCGAGCACCACTTCCTGATCAATCCCTACGGCATGTTCTTCGGCGAGATGACCGCCTCGTGCCTGGTCAAGGTCGATCTGGACGGCAACGTCATCGACAAGACCCCGTACTTCATCAATCCGGCGGGCTTCACGATCCACTCGGCCATCCACGCCGCGCGCGAGGACGCCCAGTTCGTCATGCATCTGCACACCGATCAGGGCGTGGCGGTGTCGGCGAACAAGGAAGGTCTGCTGCCGCTGTCGCAGCACGCGTTAATTGTCTTGCCTCAACTATCGTATCACGATTATGAAGGTATTGCGCTCAACCTGGACGAACGGGAACGGCTGGTGGCTGACCTCGGCGAGAAGAAGCTGATGATGCTCCGCAACCACGGGACTCTGTCCACGGGGATGACGGCCGCCGAGTGCTGGCTGGGCATGTTCTACCTCGAGCGCGCCTGCGCCCAGCAGGTGATGGCGCTCAGCGGCGGCCGCGGGAACGTGCTGGAGGCGCCGGAGGGCGCCCAGGCCGAGGTCCGCAGCCAGACGGGCATGGGTCTCGGCATGATCGCCGGCCTGGCCTGGCCGGGCTGCCTGCGCAAACTCGACCGGGAGTCCCCCGGCTACGCGGATTGACGCCCAAACGTCGAAAACCAAACGCCGCCGCGATCCTCGGGGTCGCGGCGGCTTTCTTTTGCGCGCTGCTGGGGGCGTCGAGCGCCGCCCGGGCCGGCGCCTGGCCGATGAAGGACGGCGAGGGGCTGGCCATCCTCAAGTACGAGGAGCAGAAGGCCGACAAGGGCTACGATCCCGACGGCGTGGAGCGGTCGATCGATCCCCGGCGCGACCAGACCCTGTCGATCTATGGCGAGTACGGCCTGACCGATCGGCTGACCTTGCAGACCAAGGCGGCTTTGACGCGCGGCCACGACAATTTCGTCGACTACGATGGACTGGGTCCGCTCGAACTGGGCCTGCGCTATGCGCTGCTGCATACGGATCGATCAGCGGTCAGTCTTTATCTGGGCGCCACCAAGGACGGCGTGGGGCGCAACGCGGGCTACGCGGCGCCGGGGCAGGGCGACATGGACCTGGAGGCGCGTCTCCTGGCGGGGACCTCCCGGCAATGGCGCAAGGCGCACGGCTTCGCTGAACTGCAGGTCGCCCGCCTCAAGCGCAGCGGCCTGGCGGACGAAACCCGTATCGACGCCACCGTGGGGCTGCGGCCCACGCCCCGCTGGCTTCTGATGGCCCAGACCTATATGGGCAAGGCCGAATCCGAACCGGTCGCGTCACGCTGGCGCAAGCGCGAGGTGTCGGTCACGCGCGACCTGGGCGTGTGGAGCCTGCAGGCGGGATGGCGACAGACCTTGTCGGGACGGGAGACCCCGATCGACCATGGCCCGGTCGTGGCCGTGTGGCGTCGGTTCTGATATTTCAACGATGTAATATTCGGTCATCCGTGTGTCACTGGACGCGGCCTAGGGCTGACGGCTATTGAGCCGATTTGTATCAGCTGAGCCGGTCATCTCCGGCGCCCGGAGCTTTTCGTGATCCGCAGACACTTCTTCCTCGTCGCGGCGGTGGTCGCCGTCTTGCTGATGCTGTTGGTCGGCGGGCTGAAGCTGGCCTTCGGCGGCAAGGCGCCGGGGCAGGGCGGCCCGGGCGGCGGCGGACGCGCGACGCCGGTGTCGCTGGTCGTCGCCCAGCCGCGCGGCTTCGCCGACCGGGTCGAGGTGCTGGGCGTGGCCAAGGGCCGCCAATCGGTCACCATCACCTCCAACACCGCCGAGCTGATCACCGCCGTGCACTTCAGCGACGGTCAGACCGTCTCCAAGGGGCAGGTGCTGGTCGAGCTGAAGGGCGATCAGGAGGACGCGGGCATCGCCCAGGCCCAGGCCCAGCTGGCCCAGGCCGATCGTGAATACACGCGGTGGAAGACCCTGGCCGAAAAGGGCATCGCGCCGCGCGCCTCGGCGGACCAGTACCTGGCCGCCCGCGACACCGCCCGCGCCGCCCTGGCCGCCGCCAGCGCCCAGAAGCTGGACAAGGTGATCCGCGCCCCGTTCTCGGGCCGGGTCGGCATTTCCGACATCGCGCCGGGCGCCCTGATCAGCCCCGGAACCGCGATCGTCACCCTCGACGACGTCTCCGTGATCCGCGTCGACTTCTCGGTGCCCGATCGCTATCTGCCGATCCTGCGCGAGGGCCTGGCCATCACCGCCAAGCCGGACGCCCTGCCGGGCGAGATGTTCACGGGCCGTATCGCCCAGATCGACACCCGCATCGACCCGGCCACCCACGCGCTGAAGGCGCGGGCCGAGTTCCCCAACGGCGACGGCCGCCTCAAGCCGGGCATGCTGATCAAGGTCGGCATCGACCAGGGCCAGCACCAGAACGTCGCCGTCCCCGAGGCGGCCGTGCAGTTCGAGGGCAACCAGGCCTCGGTGTTCCTGATCGCCAAGGGGCCGAAGGGGCAGGTCGCCCGTCGCACCGCCGTGCAGACCGGCATCACCGCCGACGGCTTCATCGAGATCACCTCGGGCCTGAAGCCCGGCGACCGGATCGTCGGCGACGGCCTCAATCGCGTTCAGGACGGCGCGCCGGTCAATCCGGGCGGCGGCAAGGGCGACAAGGCCCAGGGCGGCGACAAGGCCGGCGGCCGCAAGCAGAAGGCCGGCTGATGCTTTCCGACCTTTCCGTCCGCCGCCCGGTCTTCGCCGCGGTCGCCGCGATCATTCTCTGCGTCGTCGGCCTGGCCGCGTTCAAGAGCCTGCCGATCCGCGAACTGCCCAGTGTCGATCCGCCCGTGGTGTCGATCTCGACCGCCTATCGCGGGGCCTCGGCCGAGGTCATCGAAGAGCGCATTACCCAGATCATCGAGCGGCAGGTCGCCGGCATCCAGGGCATCGACCGCGTCAACAGTTCGTCGCGCGACGGCCGTTCGCAGATCACCATCACCTTCACCCTGGACCGCGATCTCGACGCGGCCGCCAACGACGTGCGCGACGCGGTCAGCCGGGTGGCGGCGAACCTGCCCGACCAGGCCGACCCGCCGCAGATCGCCAAGGCCAACGCCGACTCCTCGCCGATCATCGTCCTGAACCTGACGTCCAGCTCGCTCAGCACGCTGGAGCTGGCCGACTACGCCGACCGCTACCTGGTCGAGCGGATGTCGACGATCCCGGGCGTGGCACAGGCCAACCTCTACGGCGCACCGCTGTACGCCATGCGCATCTGGCTGGACGCCGACGCCATGGCCGCGCGCGGCGTGACGGTCGACGACGTCGAGAACGCGCTCAACGCCCAGAACGTGGAACTGCCCGCCGGCGCGCTGGAAGGCGCCGCCAAGGACTTCACGATCCGGGTCAGCCGGGCCTATTCCAAGCCCGAAGACTTCCTGAAGCTGCCGCTACGCGCCGGCGACGCGAACGGATTCGTCGTCCGCCTGGGCGACGTGGCGCGGGTCGAGGAGGGCGCGGACGAGCGCCGCAAGCTGTTCCGCGGCAACGGCGTGTCCCAGGTCGGCATCGCCCTGACCCGCCAGTCGCAGGCCAACGACGTCGCCATCTCCGAAGCCGTACGCAAGGAAGTGGAGGCGATCAACCAGACCCTGCCGGCCGGCTCCAAGATGATCGTGGCGATCGACAACTCGGTGTTCACCGCCGAGGCGATCCACGAGGTCTGGATCACCATGGGCATCTCGATCGCCCTGGTGGCCCTGGTCAATCTGCTGTCCCTGGGCAGTTGGCGGTCGGCCCTGATCCCATCGATCGTCGCGCCGATCTGCATCCTGTCGACCTTCATCGTCCTGGCCCCGCTGGGCTTCTCGCTGAACCTGCTGACTCTGCTGGCCCTGGTGCTGGCCGTCGGCCTAGTGGTCGACGACGCCATCGTGGTGGTCGAGAACATCCAGCGCCGCGTGGACGAGGGCGAGCCGGCGACCGTGGCGGCCCTTCGTGGCACCCGCCAGGTGTTCTTCGCCGTCGTCGCGACCACGATCGTGCTGATCTCGGTGTTCGCGCCGCTGATGTTCCTGCCCGGCTATATCGGCCGCCTGTTCGTCGAGCTGGCCGTGGCCATCGCCGCCGCCGTTGGCTTCTCGGCCCTGCTGGCGCTGAGCCTTTCGCCGATGATGGCGTCGAAGCTGCTGAAGCCGGCCAGCTCCAACTGGTTGTCCAGCCGGGTGGACAAGGCGATGGACGCCCTGAAGGACAGCTATCGGCATTCGCTGGAAGGCCTGCTGGGCAGGGGCTCGGCCACCGTGGTGACCGGCCTGTCGGTGCTGGTCCTGGCCGTGTGCGCCGGCGGCCTGTTCGCCTTGCTGCCGCAGGAACTAGTGCCCGCCGAGGACCGCGGGCGCGTCGACGTGTCGATCAACGGTCCGGAAGGCAGCGGCTTCGACGCGACGGTCAAGGTCGCCGACCGGATCGAGTCCATCCTCGACCAGTACCGTCAGGACGGCGTGGCCGAGCGCACGATCATCACCGTGCCGCGCTTCGGCCAGAACCAGTTCAACACCGGCAACGCCGTCATCGCGCTGAAGCCCTGGGGCGAGCGGGACAAGTCGGCCGACCAGGTCGCCGCCGAGCTCAACAAGAGTCTGTCGAAGATCACCAGCGTCCGGGCGGTGGCCTCGGTGCGCGGAGCCTTCCAGCGCGGCGGCGGCGGCGGCGGCGGGGGCGGCACCAATGTCGACATCATCGCCGTCGGCAACGACTACGTCCAACTGGCCAACTGGCTGAAGCCCATCCTCGAAGCGTCCCAGGCCAATCCGGGCCTGTCGCGTCCGCGCCTCGACTACGAGCCGACCGCGCCGCGCCTGTCGGTGCAGATCGACCGCGACAAGGCCGCGACCCTGGGCGTTTCGGCCCAGTCGATCGGCCGCGCGCTGGAGACCATGTTTGGCTCGCGCCAGGTGACGACCTACATCAAGAGCGGCCAGGAATATGACGTCATCCTGCAGACGGCGCTGGACCAGCGTCGCGGCATCGAAGACCTCAACCGCCTGCAGGTGCGGACCCTGTCGGGCGCCCTGGTGCCCCTGTCGACGGTGGTCACCACCGAGCTGCGAGGCGACACGCCCGACCGACCGCGCGTCGACCGCCTGCGGTCTGTGACCCTGACCACCCAGCTCAATCCCGGCTACACGGTCGCCGACGCGGTGAAGTTCTTCCAGGACCAGGCCGCCGCCCATCCCACGCCCGGCGTCAGCGTCAAGTGGGGCGGCCAGGCCAAGGACTATCTGGAAGCTTCCGGCGCGGTGGGCCTGGCGTTCGGCCTGGCGCTGCTGCTGGTCTTCCTGGTGCTGGCCGCGCAGTTCGAGAGCTGGATCCACCCGGCCGTGATCATGCTGACCGTGCCGCTGGCGGCCCTGGGCGGCCTGTTTGGCCTGCTGATCACCGGCTCGACGATCAACACCTACAGCCAGATCGGCCTGATCATCCTGGTCGGCATCGCCGCCAAGAACGGCATCCTGATCGTCGAGTTCGCCAACCAATTGCGCGACGAGGGCCTGAAGGTCCGCGAGGCGGTGATCGAGGCGGCGGCGTTGCGCCTGCGTCCGATCATCATGACCTCGATCTCGGCGGCCATGGGCGCCCTGCCGCTGATGCTGTGGGCGGGCGCCGGCGCGGGCAGCCGCAAGACCATCGGGGCGGTGATCTTCACTGGCGCGATCTTCGCCACCCTGCTGACGCTGTTCGTGGTGCCGGTGTTCTACAACCTGCTCGCCCGCTTCACGAAGTCTCCGGAGTGGACTTCGCGGCAGATCGAGGACTATGAAGCCCGCGAGAAGAGCGGGGAGGGGCATGCCTCACCCGTCTGAACCGGGTGAGGAAGCATGGCTGAAGCCATTCTGGCGGCGAAGCGGCAGGAGCTTGCGCTCCTGCGGCGCATCGAGGAACGCATTCTCTGGCTGGCCTCGTGGACGATCCACAACGCCAACCACCTGCGCGAAAGCCGCGATGGGCTGAAGGTCGGCGGTCACCAGGCGTCCTGCGCCTCGATGACCACCCTGATGACGGCGCTCTACATGAAGGCGCTGCGGCCGCAGGACCGCGTGGCGGTCAAGCCGCACGCCAGCCCGGTGTTTCACGCGATCCAGCATCTGTTCGGCCGCCAGAGCCTGGAGAAGCTGAAGGCCTTCCGCGCCCTGGGCGGCGCCCAGTCCTATCCCTCGCGCACCAAGGATACCGACGACGTCGACTTCTCGACCGGCTCGGTCGGCCTGGGCGTGGCCATGACCGCCTTCGCCTCGCTGGCCCAGGACTACTTGGCCGCGCGCGGCGCCGTGAAGCCCGAGAAGATGGGCCGGATGATCTCGCTGCTGGGCGACGCCGAGCTGGATGAGGGCAACATCTACGAGGCCCTGATCGAGGCCTGCAAGCATGACATCCGCAACACCTGGTGGATCGTCGACTACAACCGCCAGAGCCTCGACGCGACCACACAGGACCGGATGTTCACCCGTTACGGCGAGATCTTCGAGGCCGCCGGCTGGACCGTCGAGACGCTGAAGTGGTCCAAGCGCCAGCGCGAGGCCTTCGCCAAGCCGGGTGGAGAGGCGCTGAGGGCCTGGATCGAGACCGCGCCCAACGACCTCTACGCAGCGCTCAGTTATCAGGGCGGAGCCGCCTGGCGCGAACGGCTGAGCACCGACCTGGCCGGCGACGCCCACGCCCTCGAGCTGATCGCGGCCTACAAGGACGTCGACCTCGGCGAGCTGATGACCGAGCTGGGCGGTCACTGCATGGAGACCATCCTGGAGGCCTTCGAACGCGCCAGCCAGGACGACGCGCCAAGGGTCTTCATCGCCTACACCGTCAAGGGCCTGCGCCTGCCGTTCCAGGGGCACAAGGACAACCATGCCGGCTTGATGACCGAAGCCCAGATCGCCGAGTTGCGCGCCCGGCTCGGCGTGGTCGAGGGGGAGGAATGGGACCCGCTGTCGGGCCTGTCCGCCGCCGAGCATACGGCGTTGAAAGGGCTGGTGGCCCGGGCGCCGTTCGCCGCCCAGGTGGAGCGAGAGCACCTGGCGCCGGCGATCCCGACCCCGTCGCCCGACGCGTTGCTGGCGGCCGTTTCGGGCGGTGGCGAGCAATCCACCCAGGCGGCGTTTGGCAAGGTGATGTTCGAGATCGCCCGTCGCGACGACGAGTTCGCCGGCCGTGTGGTGACGACCTCGCCGGACGTCACGGTCTCGACCAATCTCGGCGGCTTCGTGAACCGCCGGGGCGTGTTCCAGCGCCGGGCGCACGAAGACGTCTTCAAGCGCCGGCGCATCCCTTCCGCCCAGGTATGGTCCAAGGCCGAAACCGGGCAGCATGTCGAACTGGGCATCGCCGAGAACAACCTGTTCATCGCCCTGGCGGCCCTGGGCCTGACCGCGCCGCTGTTCGGCGAGCGGCTGTTTCCGGTGGGCACGCTCTACGACCCGTTCATCGCCCGTGGCCTCGATGCGCTGAACTACGCCTGCTACCAGGACGCCCGCTTTCTGCTGGTCGCCACCCCCAGCGGCCTGACGCTGGCCCCCGAAGGCGGCGCGCACCAGTCGATCGGCTCGCCGCTGATCGGCATGAGCCAGCCGGGGCTGGACAGCTACGAGCCAGCCTTCGCCGATGAGACGGCGGTGCTGATGGCCCACGCCTTCGGCCAGATCCAGGCCGAGCAAGGAACCTCGACCTATCTGCGGCTCTCGACCCGGGTGATCGCCCAGCCGGCGCGCACGGATGACGCTTGGCGCCGAGGCGTGGTCGACGGCGCCTACTGGCTGCGTCCGCCGGCCCCTGGCGCGCGCCTGGCCATCGCCTATGCCGGCGCCCTGGCCCCGGAGGCTCTCGCGGCCTTCGAGGCCGTGTTGGAGGACGAGCCGGACGCGGGCCTTCTGGCGGTGACTTCGGCGGATGTCCTGCACCGTGACTGGACCGACGCCGGGCGTTCGCGCTGGACGAGCGGCGGACCGCGCACCTCGACCATCGAAGCCCTGCTGGCGCCGCTGTCCCGGGACGCCGGTCTCGTGACGCTGATCGACGGAGCGCCCTCGACCCTCTCGTGGTTGGGCTCGGTACGCGGCATGCGGTTGCGGGCGCTGGGGCTGGAGACTTTCGGGCAGTCGGGCGACCTGCCGGACCTCTATGCCAAATATCGCCTGGACGCCGACGCCATTCTGGACGCTTGCGCCGACCTGCTGCTCTAGGCTGCGGTGACGATTTAGCTATTTGAGCCAGAGCATGATGGCGGCCAGGGTGACGAAGCCCATGAAGGTTG